>SMVB01080268.1_pt1 | contig 40722 bp, 40 predicted proteins | sample 2456461 | NCBI WGS metagenome assembly SMVB01 (sample SAMN11095934, study PRJNA526329) | marine sediment metagenome | biome: Marine sediment; feature: Surficial sediment; material: Deep marine sediment; isolation source: Hadal surficial sediment | place: Pacific Ocean | collected 2014-05 | depth...
GAGAAGCATCAATCTCTATTTTTCAATCGGCAGCTTACCCTCAATCAGGGTACGTATCTGTCCCAGGCGCCGGAGTCACTGGTTCGAATATTCGACGAGGCCTACTTCGTCAACAGTAAAGCTCATCTTCCGCATCTGGAGTTTGCTGATCCCGAAGATCATCCCGAGCCGCATCAACACCCTCGTCAGACTAATCGGCAGCAACCCGCAAATCAGGTGTTGTACGGTCCGTCAGGGACCGGCAAAACTTATACGGCGATGGTGCGTGCGGTAGAAATATGCGACGGCCATGCGACCACTAACCACGATGACCTGTTACGCCGTTTTAGAACCTTGCAGTCTGAAAACCGCATCCGGCTTATCACCTTTCATCCGGCCTATGGTTATGCGGATTTCATTGAAAGTACTTGTCCTGCTGCCTCGAAGAGCCCGCCGGAAGACAATGAAGCGGAGTTGGAACAGATTAAACCCGGGGTATTCAAGGAGATTGCCGAACGTGCACGCCTATCTGAAATCTCCAGAAACTCTCCTGTGGTGCCATCCGCGGATCAGCCTGTATGGAAGCTTGCGCTAGGTTCAAACGTGGGTGCTGCCTTCCGGGATATGATCAACGATGGTTTCATCACGTTGCATCATCCTGGTGAGTTGAACTTTCGCGCTGGTGCCTCACCCGAGGCAATACTGCAACAATTACAGCAAGACAATCCGCAGATGCAGGCAGACGATGAAGCCGTCGCAGCACTTCATGGATTGACCAATGAGATGCAAACAGGCGACCTCGTCATCCTCTCGGATAGTGAGCTTTCTTACCGGGCCATAGGCCGAGTTTCCGGCGACTATATGCAACTACATAAGGCAAACCATCGCGCCTGTTCCCAAGTCAGAGGTATAGAGTGGTTCACCAGTTAGAATGACAGCCAGAGCTGGCATCGCATATCGCGGCGAAAGTTTCCCCCGGCTGTGCTGTTGAAATTTGAGCCGTCGATTCTCAGAATGGATGAACTGACGGCATTGATCGCTGACAATTCGCGACAGAAACCTGACAACTACGTTCTTCTTATCGATGAGATTGGTCGCGGTGATACTGCGGAGATATTCGGAGAGCTCATTACCTTGATCGAAGCAGACAAGCGCGCGGGTGCCCGTAACGCCATGAGCGTAATCCTTCCTTTGTCCGGGGAAGCGTTTGAAGTCCCGGCAAATCTATACCTGATTGGTACCTTGAATGCCGCCGACGGATGTCGTGGGTTAGCTGACAAAAAGTTGCGACGACGGTTTGAATTTGAGGAGTTAATACCGGACGCCTTATACATCCGAGGTGACGATCAACTGGGTACGATCTCTGATCAAAACGGTAACAGAATCGATCTGCGAGCCCTGATGGGTTCGATAAATCGCAGAATCGACTTTCTGCTGGGTCGTGAAAATATGTTGGGGCATGCTTTCTTCATGCACATACGTAGCTTCGATGGACTCCTGCGGGCAATGCATCATCAGATTATTCCGCAGCTATGCGAAATATTTGCAGGTGATTGGTCCAGGGTTCAATTGATCTTCAAGGACGTCCTCGGTGATGGTTTGCCCAACCACCCGCAGATCGTCGCCCACGAGACGCAATCCTTTGCAAATATTTTCGGCGTTGACCGCAAAGAGATAGGTGACCAGGTCAGATATTGGATTACGCCGGAGCACGCAATGACACCCCAGGCTCTGCGCAAGGTGTATCAATAGACTGACCGAGCAGTGTTAGGATGCACTGGCACATTTTTGGCCGGGGTTTACCATCATCGAGAGTCGGGTACTGCAGCAACAGCTCAGCGAGGCAGGTTTCTGTGTCGTGCCCAATGTACTCGACAGCGAAGCCACCGCACAAGTACGTAGCCGCTTGCTGCATGCAGCCAAAGCCTATGAAGACAGCGGCGAGTCAACCTATATGCCGCAACTCGACCCGAACGATAGCAACGTACGGGTTTTCAATCTGCTCGAACTGGACCCGATATTTCGTGACTTGATTCTGCATCCGTTGGCTGTTGAATTTGTTGCAGGTTTGTTGGGAGAGCACTTCATGATTTCCAACTTTACTGCCAATATCGCACTGCCAGGTAGTGAGTCCATGGTGCTCCATTCCGATCAATCTCTGGTTGCGCCACCGCCTTGGCAAGCGCCGTGGTCGATGAATATTATCTGGTGTCTCGATGATTTGTTTGCAGCCAATGGCGCGACGCGCTATTTGCCTGGTAGTCATCACTTTCAGCAGTTCGCCGATGTGCCGGACAATGCGCCTCAACAAACCGTTGCCTTCGAAGCACCTGCGGGATCATTCGTGGCGATGGATGGGCGCATGTGGCATACCTCAGGCGCGAATGTCACGCAAGATGCAGAGCGCGCTTTGTTGTTTGCTTACTACAGCGTCGATTATTTGCGGCCACAAGCCAATTGGAACGTAGTTCTAAGCACACAAACTCAGGCCAGCGTCTGCCCCGAGTTATACCAGCGCCTTGGTCTGGACGCTGTCGCGAATACTCGTTTGGCTGGCAGCCTGTTCGAGCCTCGAGCAGAAAACTAAACAGGAAATTCCTATGCACCCTATGTTGATGAAACTTTCTACTGTAGTTGCCAGTCTTTTCGCCGCTACCTTGCTGGCGGCATGTGGTGCTCCGGGCAATACGCCGCAAACTGCTGACGACGTTATCGAAGGGCGAGTGGTGGCGGCAGATGGTGCGGCAGAAGCGGGTGTGTGGGTGATCGCTGAAACCGATGCGCTGCCCACACCGTATCGAAAAATAGTCGTAACCGATGAGGCGGGCCGCTTCGTCATTCCAGAATTACCCGATGTTGAATACCGGATTTGGGTGCGAGGCTATGGTCTGAAAGACTCAGCGAAGGCCAAGGTATCGCCCGGCGGTGCAATCACCGTGCAGGTAGATCAGGCGGCATCGCCGCAACAAGCCGCGGCGAACTATCCCGCCAGCTATTGGCTGTCGTTGCTGGAGCCACCCGAACACAATGCCCGCTGGGTAGATCAGTTCAAGCTCGGTTGCCAGCTTTGTCATCAGATTGGCTCACTGATGACCCGCAACAAAGATCGAGCAGCGGTGGACGCAGGCTTACACAAGGCCACTTACATGAATGTCACCGCAGACGGACTCGGTCGCGAAAGTCTGCTCACGGCCATGTCTGACTGGCACGACCGCATTGTTGCGGGTGAAGTGCCGCCGTCGCCACCGCGTCCCAACGGCATCGAGCGCAACCTGGTGATTACCCAATGGGGATGGGGTGACATGCATACCTATGCCCACGATGAGATCGCTACTGACAAGCGTAACCCTCACCTGTATGCCGACCAGCCAATTTACGGGGTCGACATCGGCAACGACCGGTTGCTCATGCTGGACCCGCTGACGCACAGCGCTGACAGCACCCCGGTGCCAACGTTGAACGGCTTTGACACGCCTTGGTGTCGTCAGACTTTCAAGCCTTTGTCTGAGGATGCGGTCGCGGTAGTTGGATTTGGTTCCTTGGGTTGTCCGACCGAGCAGGGTGTTACTGGCTTCGAGGGGGAGTACCCCAACCCTGCCAATCCGCATAATCCGATGATGGATGATGCTGGCCATGTCTGGTTTACCACTCAGGTGCGCCGGGAGTGGGCGCAAGACAGTCCTGAGTTTTGCCAGCGAGCAGCAGAAATCGGCAACAACTATCACCATCGCCAATTGGCTTGGTATGACCCCGCAAGTGGTGAGCATGAACTTGTCGACACTTGTTTTGGTACCCACCATTTACAATTCGATAAGGATGGCGTGTTGTGGACCAGCGGTGACTCTTATGTGATCGGTTGGTTTGATCCTGAAAAATACGATCCAGCCAATCCGGCAAGCCTGGCCAGCGCCCAGGGTTGGTCCGAGGTGATTATTGACAGCGATGGAGATGGCGAGCCTGATGAAGCGCTGGTTGCTTTCAATTATGGCGTTATTCCAAATCCTGTCGATGGCAGTGTATGGCTGGCGCAACCTGGTGGGGGGCCGGGTACACCGGCAGATTTTCGAGGTCGCCTGATTCGTTACGACCCTGCGAGTGATAGCCACGAAGCTTATGCGCCACCCAAGCCTGGTGCAGGTCCGCGGGGTGTAGATGTTGATAGTCAAGGAATCATCTGGGTGGCCCTGGGTGGTAGCGGTCATCTGGGTCGGTTTGATCGCAGTCGATGTAAACAGCATTGGGGGCGCGGCGATCAATGTGCAGAAGGTTGGACCCTTTATCGCAGCCCGGGGCCGGTCATGCGCACCGGTCCGGCACCAGACGACCAGCGTGGTGCTGACTTTCACTACTACCTGTTTGTCGATCAGTTCAATACGCTGGGCATGGGAAATGACACGGTGATTATGAACGGTACGGGTTCAGATTCGTTGCTGGCTTTCGACCCGGATACAGAGACGTTCACCATCATCCGCGTACCCTACCCGCTGAATACCTATACCCGAGGTCTTGATGGCCGCATTGACGACCCTGCTGCGGGTTGGAAAGGGCGTGGCTTGTGGTTTACCAATGGCTTGGATCCGATTTTTCACTCGGAGATCCCGCAATCCTATGTCGGGAAGGTACAGCTACGGCCAGATCCTCTGGCATATTGACCGGCTGGCCAATAAACCCGCGTATGCTCAATGTATACGCGAGATACCCACGTTGGTGCCGCGGGTGAAGTTCTGACCCGGGGTCAGCTGCCTTCAAACCAGCGCTTGGGGACGTCGAAGTCCTTGATACACTTTAGAATTTGACGGCAGGTGAGTTGTCCGACGACATGATTGTGGTCATTGACCACCGGCCGCCGGCGATGTTTGTGATCAAGCATCGATTGTGCAACATCGATAACATCTGCATGGGTATGCACACATTCGATATTACTGGACATATGATCGCCTACCTTGATGGTGCCGACCTCGTCGCCGTAGTAGGTGCCTGATAATATAGCGCGCAAACAGTCAAGCTCCGACAACATGCCGATAGGGTTTTTGTCTTCGTTGACCACAGTAACACCAGACAGTTTGTGTCTTAGTATCTGGTGAATGGCCTCAAAAAGTTCGGTTTCCGGCGTGACCAGTACCGGGCGCTTCACCATGTAGTCATTAACGTCTACAGAATGTTTCATGAACATCTCTCCTAGTTCGTCTCAGCCCCAAAAACCGCGTATTTGGGACAGAGACTAGTTAGCGTTGCATAAGTGAGCCGTCTGCGGCTATTTTTCCGGGTTTACAGCCCGAAACCTCCCATTAGCGTCCGCACAATCTCAATCAACGGTGCGGGATAGATCCCGATAACGACGACAGCGATGCCCAGGGTAATGACAATGGGCATGTCTGCGCCGGTTTGCTGAGGATGCGGATAACGCTCAGCGGTTTCGTTCAAGGTCATGGCATAAATGATCTTGACGTAGTAGTACACGCTGATCGCTGATCCGATGATCAGGGTCCACAAGAGCAGCCACATGGTGCCCTGTACACCCGCCGCGATGAGATAGAGCTTGCCGATGAAACCGATCGTTAGCGGCATGCCCATCAGCGATAAAAGGGCTGCGGTAAGGCAGATTGCGGCCCATGGATGGCGCCAGAAAAGACCTTTATATTGTTCAATGGTTTGCGCATCGTCGCCGACCTCGGCGCTTGAAAGCATTGATACAACCGCAAACGCGGTCAGCGTGGCGAGCGTGTATCCGGCCAGATAGATGAGCGCTGTTTCAACGGCAAAGGGCATATCTGGTAAACGTGCAATACCCAGCAGGGCAATCATCAAATATCCCATGTGGGCTATAGATGAATAGGCCAGGATGCGTTTCAAGTTTTCCTGCATCAACGCCAGTATATTGCCCGCGATCATTGACAATACTGCGAACGTTGTCAGTGCCAGGGCAACTACTTCGCCTGACAGGGGGTCGGCAGATACCGCATAGCGCATCAAGATTGCGAATACTGCAGTCTTTGAGACCGTTGCCAGGAAACCGGTGACCGGTGCTGGCGCACCTTGATACACGTCCGGTGTCCACATATGGAAAGGCACTAACGAAAGTTTGAAGGCGATGCCAGTGAACAACATGGCCTGTCCGACCAGCAAATGTGTCGTCAGGCCTTCTCCGCCAACGCCGGTGCCAACGCTGGTCAGATCGGCGAAATACATCGAGCCGGTCGCATTGTAAATCAGCGCCATACCAAACAGCACGGTGGTGGATGCCACGGCAGAAAGCACCAGATACTTCAGCGCGGCTTCTAACGGTGGGTGTTTCTCCTCGGGGTAGGCGATCATTGCGTACAAAGAGATAGACATTATTTCCAGGCCTAACACAAAAGTCGCGAAATGAATGGCGGCGGCCATGACCATGGCGCCCAGAGTTGCGATCAGGGTGAGAATATAGAATTCCTCCAACTCTCCCTTGCGACCGGTAAGATAACGGTAGGCAAGCACGCAGGTAAAGCCAGCGCTGCCGACAAACAGACAGTTAAAGAAAGTCGCATAGCCGTCTATCTGCAGGAGATGCATCACCGTAGCTGCGGGTGCATCCGCAGTAATGACGATGGCGGCAAGGGTGGCCACAAGACCTGCGACAGTGGTTAACATGGCAGTAAAATGGGACCTTGCAAAGGCAATGACCATCAACAAAATGACCAACGCGGCGGTTATGGTCAGGTAAGGTGCCAGGCTGTATGCTTCTGCGGCGCTCATAAACCTGCACTCACAATTCGTTCGACAAGGGGTGCTGCCAGGTCGAACACGGGCTGGGGATTAACGCCCAGCCAGATGAGCGCGACCATCATGAGCCCCATAACACTCAACTCGCGCGCGCCGAAATCCGGTATTTCGCCCAGTGCTTCCATGTCCTGGGAAGGTGTTCCCTGGAAAGATCGTTGCATGAGCATCAGCGAATAAACTGCAGCGATAACAATACCCAGGGCGGCAACAACGGTAATCCACACATCGACCTGGAACGCGCCGAGCAGCACCAGGAATTCCCCAACGAAGTTACCGAGACCGGGCATACCCAGCGAAGCCACGATAAAAAACAAAGTGAGCGCGCCCATGCGCGGAACCTTCATCCATAACCCACCCATCTTGCGCATATCTCGGGTGTGCAACCTTTCTTGCAGGGCACCAGCCATCATGAATAATGCAGCGGTCGAAAAACCGTGGGCAATCATCTGCATGATGGCGCCTTGGGCCGCGATTTGATTCATAGCGAACACCCCCAACAGCACAAAGCCCATGTGGCTGACACTGCTGTATGCGATCAGGCGCTTGAAATCGGTCTGACTGTAAGCAAGATAGCCACCGTAAACCACGCTGATAGCGCCAAGCATCATGGCAGGCCAACGAAAGTCCATAGCGGCTTCTGGAAACAGCGGCACCACGAAGCGAATCAGGCCATAAGCTCCGGTCTTCAGCAGTATGCCAGCGAGAATAACGCTGCCAGCGGTGGGCGCCTGTGTGTGTGCGTCTGGCAGCCAGGTGTGGAAAGGCACGCCGGGTAGCTTGACGACGAATGCGATGAAGAAACCCAGCATCAGCCAGAAGGAGACGTCACTATCGATATCGGCGGTTAGCAGCACATGGTAGTCGAAGCTGATGACTCCTGAACTGGCGTAATTCAAGAATACCAGGGTGAGAATCGCCAACAGCATCAGCAGCCCGCTGATCTGGGTGAAGAGGAAAAATTTCATCGCCGCGTAAGCGCGTTCTTCATGGCCCCAGATCGCGATCAGGAAATACATGGGGATCAACATGACTTCCCAGAAAACGAAGAACAGGAACAAATCCATCGCGGTGAACACACCGACGACCCCGGCCAATGTCCACATCAGATTAAACTGGAAGAAACCATGGCGGGACTTGATCTCAGACCAGGAAGAGACCACGGCGACAATGCCGAGGAAAATAGTCAGCGCCACCAACATCAGGCTGAGACCGTCCATCTCTAACTGCACGTTGATGCCGAAGGCTTCGATCCAGGGATAATTGGTCGCAGCGTAGAGATCATCAACAGGGTCTGCCAGCCCGACCTTGAGGAGCCATAAGCCTGTCAGCACCAGGGTGCCAAGGGATACCCAGCGTGGTGTGTCATCGCTGATGCGGGAAGATGCTGCCGCAATCGCGCCGCCAGCGAGAATGACGAGGATGAGTGCTAACAAGTTCATAGCACGATCACCGCAAGCGCAAGCACCAGGGCAAGACCGATGCCCATGTTGGCGGCATACCAGCGTATCTTGCCTGTCTGAGTTGCGGTGACGGCTTTATTCAGCCCTTGGAAGATTGCCACGATGGTGTTGTACACGCCATCGATGGGTTCGTCCTTGCAGGCGAGCGCCAGGCGATCAAATGGTTTGACCAGGATCAGGTCGTAGAGGCGGTCGAATCTCCAACCGCTGCGCAAAAATGACCCTGTTCGAGAGGTGTCGAGAGCCTTAGGCAGGCCGATGGTCTGCCGCCCATATATCATCCAGCCCAGAATGACCCCGGCGATGGGGATCAAGGCCGTGGCCCACACCAGCATCCCTGCATGTTCCGCGTGCTCGAGACCACCATCGGGTAGTACCGGCGCCACTGCGCTGAGGCCGAACCAACCGCCGGCTAAGGCCAGTGCAGCCAGCGCGAGCAACGGCACGGTCATATTCCAACCGGAGCGGTCATCGGGTTCGGTCTTACTCTCACCGAAAAACACCAGCAGTATCATGCGCGTGCTGTAGATCGAGGTAATCAGGGCGGCAAAGGCGGCCACGCTCCAGAACAGTGGGCCTGTAGAGCCATAGTCATAACTGGTCAGCAGAATGATATCTTTACTGTAGAAACCGGAAGTCAGGGGCAACGCCGCAAGCGCTGCCGCGCCGACCAGCATGCAGACGAATGGCACCCGCAGCTTGTTGCGCAGCCCACCCATCTTGAAAATATCCTGTTCATGATGCAGCGCCAGTATGACCGATCCGGCCGCGAGGAATAACAGGGCTTTGAAGAAGGCGTGGGTCATCAGATGGAAAATCGCCGCGGACCAGGCACCAACACCAAGCGCGAAAAACATGTAGCCGATCTGACTCATGGTGGAATAGGCGAGGATGCGCTTCAGATCGGATTGTGTGAGGGCACTAAAGGCTGCAACGAACAGTGTCACCAGACCAACGCATGCAACCACCATCTGCGCCGTCGAGGACAACAAGAACAGGTCATGGGTGCGGGCAATCAGATAGACACCGGCGGTGACCATGGTCGCCGCATGAATCAACGCACTCACCGGCGTTGGGCCGGCCATGGCATCGGGCAGCCAGGTCTGCAGGGGGATTTGTGCGGATTTACCGACAGCACCGCCTAACAGCAGCAGCGCAATCAGGGTATTCATGTCAGATCCGTTCGGCCAGACCAGATTGGCTTGTGTCAGTACCGTCTGGATTTCTATTGAACCGAGTTCACGGAAAAGCAGAAACAGACCGAAGGCCATGGCGGTGTCGCCGACCCGGGTTACTACGAAGGCCTTGCGTGCTGCATAGCCGTTGGCCGGGTCTGTGTGAAAGAACCCGATCAGCAGGTAACTGCATAAGCCCACACCTTCCCAACCCAGGTAGAGCACCAGCAGGTTGTCACCGAGGACCAGCATCAACATCGCGAATACGAATAGATTCATATAGGCGAAAAAGCGGCTGTAGTCCTCTTCATCCGACATATAACCGGTGGCATACAGGTGGATGAGGAAACCGACACCGGTGATGACGCCGACCATGACCATGGCCAGACCGTCGTAGTAAAGACGGACGTAAGGGTCAAAATTGCCGACATCCATCCACTGCCACAGTGTATGGATGTATACCGATTGGCCCGAATCTATGAAAGCCAGTGCGACCACGAGAGCGAGTATGGCGGAGATACCGATTGAACCTGCGCCGATGATTGCCACTACAGTCTTACCCAGGCGCCCTTCAGTCAGAAACAGCAGTAAAAAGCCGAGCAGTGGCATCACCACAATCCACCCCAACAGTGACATATCGGCAGTCGCCGTCATTGGCGCAACTCGCTGGTCGCATCGATGTCGATGTTTCGAAAGCGCCTTTCCAGCTGCAAGATCAGGCCCAGTGCCAACGCAGCCTCGGCAGCGGCCAGAGACAGCACCAGCATGTACATAATTTGACCATCGGCTTCAGCCCAGCGCGCACCAGCGGTGACAAATGCCAGGCCACAGGCATTCAACATGATCTCTAACGACATCAACATGAACATGACATTGCGCCGTACCAGCACCCCGGTGAGGCCGATCACGAACAAGGTCGCAGCGAGTATGAGTACATGGTCGAGAGGTATGGGGACGCCGGTCATGCGTCTGCCTCCTCGCGACGAGCGCGTAAGTAACGACGGCCGAGGTGGTAAGAACCCACCAATGCAGCCAACAACAAAATGGAGGCAAGCTCTACAGCAATGAGGTAAGGGCCGTACAACCTGATGCCCACGGCTTTGGGTGGCACTGGCGTTCCTGATGTCTGGATGCCGCTGCCGGCAATCAGGTAACCCATCTCAACCAACAGCACAAAGGTCAAGATGCCTGGCCCGATCCAGCCCGTTGGTTGCAGCCACAATCTTTCCCGCGCGACAGAACTCTGCCCAAGGTTCAACATCATGACGACGAACAGGAACAGCACCATGATTGCCCCTGCGTAGATAACTACCTCTAAAGCCGCAGCGAAGGGTGCCCCTAAAAGATAGAAAATCACCGCGATGGAAAGTAGCGAAACAATCAGATAGATAAGCGCGTGGGACGCATTGGTGCGCGTAATGACGGTAATCGTGCTGACCAGGGATACCGTTGCGGCGATGTAAAAAAGTGTGATTTCCATAGCCTACCTACAGTTTCCGTTCTTTCACGGCAGCAAACTATGTACATCAACCGGTGCAGACTCGTTTTCAGCCTCGCCTTTCGACTTGCCTGCGATGGTCTTACCGCTGACTTGCCAGAAACTGTAATCAGGGTACTTGCCTGGACCGTTGATCAGCAGGTGTTCCTTTTCGTAGACCATGTTGTGCCGTTCATACTCGGCAAGTTCAAAGTCTGGGGTGAGCTGAATGGCATAGGTGGGGCAGGCTTCTTCGCACATGCCGCAATAAATGCAGCGGGAAAAATTGATACGGAAGAATTCCGGGTACCAGCGTCCGTCTTCTGCGGTGGTTTTCTGCAAGGCGATGCAATCTACCGGACAAGCCACAGCGCACAAGTTGCAGGCAACGCACCGCTCCTGACCGTCCGGGTCGCGGGTGAGTATAATGCGGCCGCGATATCGAGGTGCCAGATAGGGCATCTCTTCGGGATACTGCACAGTCTCGTTTTTGGTGAAAGTGTGCTGGAACACCGCCCAGATAGTTTTCAGTTGACTAAACACCAGCGCCCTCCAGCCACAACAGCACGGCGCCGGTAACAAGAATGTTCAGCAGCGTAATCGGCAACAGAATTTTCCAACCTAACGACATGAGCTGGTCATAGCGAGGACGCGGAATGGAAGCCCTCAATAGTATGAAGAAGCATATGAGCAGGCCGGTTTTGATCGAGAACCAGATTACCGGTGGCAAAAAGTCTGGCCCCAGCCAGCCGCCAAAGAAAAGTGTTACCACGATGGCGGAGATGAGAATGACGGAAAGGTACTCGCCGACCATGATAAGCCCGAACTTCATGCCGGAATATTCAGTGTGAAAGCCCGCAACCAGTTCATGTTCCGCTTCAGGCAGGTCGAATGGGAGCCGATGGGCTTCTGCGATGCCAGCGATGAAAAACACCACCAGACCGAGAAATTGCGGTACGCAGAACCACATGTCCTGTTGGGCCATGACCACATCGCTCAGATTAAATGAGCCGGTTTGCATGACCACGCCCATGAGCGACAAACCCATGAATACTTCGTATGTCACCATCTGCGCGGCGCTGCGTAAGCCGCCGAGCAGAGAATACTTGTTGTTGCTGGCCAATCCGCCGAGCAGCACGCCGTAGACAGCAAGGGAGGTCATGGCGAGAAAAAAGAGAATGCCGATGTTGAGGTCAATGACATACCAGCCTGGGGCGAAAGGTACGACAGTAAATCCCATCAACATACCGGCAACGATTGCCAGCGGTGCTAAGACAAATACAACGCGGTCCGCAAAGGGTGGAATCCAGTCGTCTTTAGTGAACAGTTTGATGACGTCGGCAATGATCTGCAGGCTGCCGAATGGACCGAGCCGGTTGGGACCCGGGCGGTCTTGCCAGAGGCCCAACAAGCGCCGTTCCCACCACACCAGCACAGCGGCAGCGAACATACTGCCCAGCAGTACTGGCAGAATCATCAAAAATTCTGTCGTCATTACTCAGCCCCTTGCAATAATAGTTGGACGTCTGACAAAATTTTCATCCCGGCTCAGCACAACGCGGTGCTCGGGTAACCAGCTTGGTGCATTGGGCGAACCAACAGGCACCGCGGCCATGCCTGGTGTCATTGCCGTGCTGGTGCGAACTTCCAGGGAATAGTCCGCAGCCAGTAGGCCATCGCCCGGCCTGACACCCAGGCGAGCAGCATCATCGGGATGCACAACAATAAAAGGTGGTTGCCTGCGTTTGTCGATTGCCGGTGAATAAGCAGAAAGCTCTTCACCGCCGAACAAAGTTGGGGCGGCAAGCAGCTGGAAGCCATCTCCGGATTGAGCTGTCGGGGGCTCAGTGGCTGGTGCCAGGCTGTAGTGTTTATGCTCTGTAACGGCCTCCGGGTGAGCAGGTAGATGTATGCCCGGATCGCCACCGCGTAAATCACCCCCCACTTCCTGCTGAAACTTGAACACCGACTGATTCGAATTCCAACCAGGAGACCACACATAAGGGATGAGGCTGGCGGGTTGCTCTGCATCGGCCCCGTCGATGGTGGTGCCTTCCATAGAGTAGGAAAACGGGGTTTCGTCGTCTATCTTGGTTTTCGGTTCATGCAGCGTCTTGTCGGCATTCATGGCAGTGCGGCCGCTGTAGCGGTGAGGTTCACGGGGTATCCGCTGGCCAGCCCTGCTGCGATAGGCAGCACTGGGTGCAACTTCACCGATACCGGCGAAGCCCGGTGCATTTGCCAGGTCGGCCAATACGTCGTCTACGTGTCGCCACTCGATGTCATTTCGTCCGGCTGCAGCGGCAACTTGAACCAGCCAGCGCCAGGCGGGTTGGATATCGTCCTGGGGCACAAATACCTGATAGAAACGTTGCGCGCGCCGTTCGAAGTTAACCAGTGTGCCGGTGCTTTCGGCGACCGTGGCGGCGGGTAGAACCAGGTGCGCTTCGTTGGCAGTGGGGTTGTCGAGACAGTCGACAACGATCACGTGCTCAGCTGCAGCGAGTGCAGAGCTGACGAGTTCTGCATCGCCGCGGCGAAACAAGTCGTTCTGCAGTATCAATAGAGTTTTTGTTTGTCCCTCGATGACTGTACGCAAAGCCTCATCCATGCCGAGATTGCCACCGAGTTGATTGGCACCGAAGCTATTAGCCTCCGCGCCACATATCGCCAACTTGGCGCTGGTGCTTGAGTCGGTCAGCGCATGGGTGATATTGGCAGCGGCTTCGAGCAGGGCAGGTTCTGCGCAGCTGACACCGGTGACGATCAAAGGGCGCTGCGCCGAGCGCAGTGCCGCCACGGCACTGCTGACAAACTCGCTTTCGTCTGGGCTCAAACTTTCGCTGCCCGGATAGCTGTCATCGATCTGATGAGCGATTTCAAAGCCACAACGTGCCAGGCTCAATGGTGGGCCATGCAATGTTTGTTGAGCGATATCGTCCAGGCGCGTCGGCAGCACGGAAGCGATCAACACCGGATTGCTGGCGTGTTGCGCGTGGCCGCGAACGCCGGCGTCCTGCCATTGTGGAATGCCCGCATCATGGGCCATCTGCTGGGCTAGATTCAACGTCGACTGTCGAATTGCCAGTGCCAGACGGGGTGCGGTATTCAGCAGATCTTCGCCCAGCACCAGCACGGCGTCGGATTTTTCCATATCCGTTAGCGATGGCACCTGCAGATTACTCAGCTCCCGGGCGCGTCCCATCAGGGCCGCTTCCGTGCTTGAAAATCCAACACAGAAGTTTTCTTCGCCGACCAGCTTTTTCAGCGCCCAATTATCTTCGAGGGAGGCTCGCGGAGAACCGATACCAATGGTTCGTCCCGCACCGATCATTTGCGCGGCATTTGCCAACGCATCCTGCTTGGCGATCACGCGGAACACGCCGGGTTGAGTGCGCTCACCGGCGAAGCGAATTCGGGATTCACTATTGACGTAGCTCATGCCGAAGCGACCACGGTCGCATATAAAGTACTTGTTCAGCTCCGGGTGGTAACGATTCTGAATACGCTTTAATGACCCATAACGTTCACTGGCAAAGGTATTGCAACCCACTGAGCAGCCGGTGCAGATTGAAGGGGCCGATTGCAGATCCCACTTGCGCGAGTACATCTCGTTGAAGGGTTTGTCGGTGAATACACCCGTGGGGCAAACTTCAATCAGATTGCCGCTGAATTCGCTTTCCAGTACGCCCGATTCGGCGCGGCCAAAATACATGCGATCGCGAGAGCCAAATGCATCCAGGTCGGTACCACCCGCATAGTCGCGGTAGAACCGGACACAACGGTAACAAGTGATGCAGCGGTTCATCTCGTGATCGATGAAGGGTCCCAGGTCCTGGTTTTCAAATGTTCGTTTGGTGCCTCGATAACGCCTGGAGGTGTGGCCGGTCATGACCGTCATGTCTTGCAGGTGACATTCCCCTCCTTCTTCGCATACCGGGCAGTCGTGTGGATGGTTTTCCATCAACCATTCGATAACCGATGCGCGGAAGGTTTCTGCGTGAGGTGCCTTGATATCGATGCGAGCACCGTCGGTGACTGGCGTCATGCAAGACATGGTCAAACGACCGCGCGTATCGTCTTCATCGGCGTACATCACCACCGCGCATTGACGACAGGCACCGACTGAACCCATTGCTGGATGCCAGCAGAAGTAGGGGAGATCGAGGCCATGGGACAGACAGGCATGCAGCAGGTTTTCACCTTCTGTTACTTCGTATTCTTTGCCGTCCACAATTATGCGCGACATGAACTAGTTTCCTGGTTGATTTGAGGAACGATAAGGGCAGCCACCTTGTTCGATGTGGGCTTCGAAATCGCCGCGGAAATACTTCAGGGCGCTGGCCAGGGGTTCGATGGCGCCAGTGGCGTGCAGGCAGAAAGTGTTGCCCGGTGCGCCGATAAATGCCGCATTGGTTTCCAGCAGTTGCAGATCTCCTGGTTGAGCACGGCCCATCTCGATATCTTCCAGCAGTTTCTCCAACCAGGGTAATCCTTCCCGGCAGGGGGTGCAGAAGCCGCAGGATTCCTGGGCGAAAAAGTGTTGCAGATTTTTGGCCATAGCGACGGGACAGACAGAGTCGTCCATCAAAATCATGGTGCCTGTACCCATGCGCGAACCTGCGGCTTGTATGGCGTCGTATTCCATCGGCAGATCAAGATGCTCTTCGGTCAAGAAATCCGTCGAGGCCCCACCGGGTAAAATGCCACGTAACTTGTAGCCGGCTTGCATACCACCTGCGTGCACTTCGATGATTTCACGGATCGTCGTACCGATGGGTAATTCCCAAAGACCCGGCGCGTTGACCCGGCCGGAAACGCCATAAAGCTTGGTACCTGCGTCCTCGCCCTTGCCAAGCTCCTGATACCAGGTGGCGCCGTACCGAATGATGGCCGGTACGTTGCACAGGGTTTCAACATTGTTCACGATGGTCGGCCGGCCCCAGGCACCACTGGCCGGTGGGAACGGTGGCTTCATCCTGGGTTGGGCGCGCTTGCCTTCGAGTGCATTGAGCAGAGCTGTTTCTTCCCCGCAAATATAGCGGCCACCGCTACGGTGGATCGACAGCTTCAGGGAAAAATCGGTGCCGAATATACGTTCGCCCAGATAGCCTCTGGCGCGCGCTTCGTCGATGGCTTGTTGCAGTTGCCGGTAAGGCTCGTGGTATTCGCCGCGCAGGAATATGTAGGCGTAGTCGGCACCAATGGCATAGGCACCGATGATCATTCCCTCAATCAGCAGGTGCGGATCGTTTTCCATGAGGTAGCGATCTTTAAAAGTGCCAGGCTCCATCTCATCTGCGTTGCAAACCAGATAGGTATGGCCGGGCGTTGAACGCTCAGGTGGAGGTACAAAACCCCATTTCACGCCGGTTGGGAAACCGGCCCCGCCGCGACCGCGTAGGTTGGCCTCTTTGACCAGATTGCGGACCTCTTCAGCAGACATGTTGGTGACCACATCGCGCGCTGCATGGTAGCCCTGGTCGGACTCATAAGCTGCCAGACTGACCAAACCCTGGGCATCTTCGATGCGCTGGGTGAGCGGTTTGGTCGGCATCACGCTACTCATTACGAAATCTACTGAACACGGCGTCGAGGTCATCGAGCTGGCCGGCGCCGAACAACTGGTCGTCCACCATGATGACCGGAGCGCGATCACAGGCGCCCAGGCAGACAATCGGCAACAGCGTGAATTGACCGTCGGCAGATGTCTCACCCAAGCCGATGTCAAGCGTGGCGCTGACGCGGTCGCGCAGCTTCTCGCCATCCATAATAAAACAACTGACGCTATCGCATACCATCACCACATGCTCACCGACGGGTTGGCGATAAATCAGGTTGTAAAACGTCGCTATGCTGTCTAGTGCAGCATCTGACATGCCGAGCAACTGGGCGGTGGCATGCAGACTTTCATCGGATATCCAGCCTCGAGCGCTCTGGACGATCTGCAACGCTTCTATCGCTGCGGATTCGCGATCGGGCAGGTGTTTGATCTTGGCCTCGATGGCCTCGATTTCAGCGGCTGATAGAGCATTTATAAGTTGTGCTTCGCTCATCGGTCCACGTCCGCCATGACAAAATCGATGCTGGCAATAATTGCAATAAGATCGGCGATCATGAAGCCACGGCTGATCAGTGGGATCATCTGCAGATGTGGAAACGAAGGCGTGCGGATGCGGGTTCGATACGACATGCCGCTACCGTCCGAGATCAGGTAATAACTGTTGATGCCCTTGGTTGCCTCGACCATGGTGCAACATTCGCCAGGGGGTACCACCGGCCCCCAACTGACGTTTAAGAAGTGCTGTATGAGCGTCTCGATGTCATGCATCGTCCGCTCTTTGACCGGCGGGGTAGTCTGGGGATGGTCTGCCTTGTAGGGGCCTGATGGCATGTTGTCGAGGCACTGGCGAATGATGCGCAGGCTCTGACGGATCTCTTCCACCCGCACGACCGCACGGTCGTAGGTATCGCCATTTTGGGCAGTGGGGACGTCAAATTCGAATTGATCGTAACCGCCATAAGGTCTTTTTTTGCGCAGATCCCAGTCAAGACCGGTCGCTCTCAAACTGGGTCCGGTGACGCCCCACTCCAAGGCTTCCTCGGTGGTATAAGCGCCAATGCCCACGGAACGTCCCTTCAGGATGCTGTTGTCCATGGACATTTTCTGGTAGTGGTCCAGCCGCTTTGGCAGATAATCGATGAACTCGCGAACCATGCGATCCCAACCTTCAGGCAGGTCCTGAGCCACACCACCGATACGAAACCAGGCCGGATGCATGCGGCCGCCGGTAATGGCTTCGATGATACTCAGCAGCCGCTCCCGGTCGGCAAACATGTAGAACACCGGTGACATCTGACCGACGTCTTGCGCGAAGGTGCCGTAGAAAACCAGATGACTTGATATGCGGAAGAACTCCGCCAGCATGATGCGGATCACCTTGGCGCGATCAGGCACTGTAATCCCTGCCATGCGCTCAACCGCCATGACATAGGGCAGGTTGTTCATCACTCCGCCGAGATAATCGATGCGGTCGGTGTAAGGAATGTAGGTGTGCCAGGATTGACGTTCAGCCATTTTTTCTGCGCCACGGTGGTGATAGCCAATATCGGGCACCGCCTCGACAATGACTTCACCATCGAGTTGCAGGGCAATGCGAAATACACCGTGTACGCTTGGGTGATTCGGACCCAGGTTCAAAAACATGAAGTCCGTATGCTTGGCTTCCTCGCTCATACCCCATTGTTCGGGAGAAAAACGCAAGCTTTCCTGTTGTTCCTCCAGAAACTGTTCGGACATTTCAAACGGATCCATCTCGGTAGCCCGCGCCGGATGTTCTTTACGCAGCGGGTGACCCTGCCATTGAGGTGGGGTAAGAATCCGTATCAGGTTTGGATGGTTGGCGAAATCGATGCCGAACATGTCGTAGGCTTCGCGTTCGTACCAGTTTGCTGAAGGCCATATGGAGACAGCGGAAGGCAGGCTGAGATCGTTGTCTGATAGAGCAACTTTGATGCGCACATCGGTGTTGCGACTGAACGAGACCAGATGGTAAAACACGGTGAAATCGTCTGCATTGGGATCGCCGCCGTTACGCCGCGAACGTTCGTCGATGGCGGAAAGATCGAACAGCATTTCGTAGGCACAGGCTGGGTCTGTTTTCAGTACTTTGAGCACTTGCAGCAAAAGCTGACGTGGTACCCAGACTGTAGGAATGCCATCGACTGTTTGCGTAGCGCTGATCTCTGCACCAAACAGCACCCCGAGGTGGTCTATCACCCCTTGTGCAAAGACAGGTGCTTGGTCAGCGACTTCAGCCATGGTTATTGATCCTAAGGGGCTTAGAACTTCCTTTTACTATCCGGACTACGACTACGTAAAGGCTCGCTCGTACTGGGTGCATCCCCAACCGTGTCCGGCGTAGCGAGAAAATCTGCTTGCATGCGCGCGGGTGTTTTGAGATCGCGCTGACTGACTTGAGGTGGTTTGACCAGACCCGGCGGTGGCAGCGTGTGGCCCAATGGCCGGGGACGGTCTGCAATGGTTTCTTGTAACAGGATCAGACCTTGCATGAAGGCTTCCGGTCGCGGCGGGCAACCCGGTACGTAAACATCGACGGGTAGGAATTTGTCTACGCCTTGCACAACTGAGTAGACATCGTACATGCCGCCGGAATTTGCGCATGAGCCCATGGAGATGACCCACTTAGGCTCGAGCATTTGTTCATAAAGATGTTGTAAGACCGGCGCCATTTTGCGGAAAACAGTACCCGACACGACGATGAGGTCCGCTTGTCGCGGTGAGGCGCGTATCACTTCAGAACCGAATCTGGAAATATCATGCCGGGATGTAAACGCGGTCACCATCTCTACATAGCAGCATGACAAACCAAAATTAAACGGCCAGACAGAATGTGCGCGACCCCAGGCGACCAGATCTTCGAGTTTGGCTAACAGCACACCCTTGCCGACTTGCTCATCGTATACGGCATCGGGTATGGCCATGTCATCGCCGGGTTTGACCTTGACTAGTTCCCACTGCATCAAACGCCCTCCGTGCGTGAATACTGTGCTCGATCACGTCGTTTCAGTACACCCCAATCCAGCGCGCCGGTACGCCACTCGTAGATCAGCGCAACCAGGAGGATAAGTATGAAGGCGGATGCGCCGAAGTAACCCCGCCAACCGAGTTCATAAAAAGACACTGCCCAGGCGAAAATGAAGATGGTTTCAAGATCGAAAATAACGAAGAAGATCGCAATCAGATAAAATTCGATGGTCAGGCGGACCTGGTCTGCGCTGCCGACCGGCACGATGCCGGATTCAAATGGCAGGTCGGTGGCCTTGGTATGTGGACTGAGGGCGCCAACAAGACGAGAACCCAAAAGCACGACTGCCAACAGCACCACCACTGCTGACGCATAGATCAAAAATGGCCAGAGATCCTGGCTTGGTATGATGGCGGCCTGAACTGCGCCGTCGTCCACTGTAAAAGCCATAGGTACACCTATGAAAGACTACGAGTTGCTCTGCTAACTACCTTAACGTGAGCGATGGCGAAAAAACAAGCCGTCTCTTCGGTCCATCCAGAATTACATGGATGGGGGTTCCTCTTACAACAGTGGTCGTCACCGGGAATGCGGCCTACTTTTTCCAGCCTTGCTGCCAGGGAGCGTTGTGATAACGCGTGTAGTGTCGTTCGGCGAAGCGCCAGCGCCCGTTCTCTTTTGCGTATCGGTCCAGATAGTGACCTGCCTGGGTGTAGGGTTCGCCATCCTGCATCACCCGTATTTCAACCGAGCAACGCCCGTGCGCATGATCTTCGTCATCAAGTTCTATGACGTGATTCTGGACGAATGGCTTGTGTGTTTTACCACCAACGCCAGCGCTATAAAAAGCTCTCAGTTCGTCGTGGCCGGTTGGCGCTGTGGTGTGGCTGCGAAATACACCATCTGTGCAAAACAGAGCCACGATCGCATCGGCGTCGCCGTCCACCACAGCGTGGCAATATCGGCCCGTCAGTTCACGAATTTCGTCTTTCGCTTCAAGGTTGCTGAGGCGTTGTTCGATTGAAGTCATGAGAGTTTCTCCACTTCGTTTCTGAGTGAGTTGGTGAGGTAGCCCCTGTTGTGGGGTGCGTTGAAGTTTAACCGGGGACCTTTGGGGATAATTCTTGGTGGCCGGCTACCATAGTAGATGTCTTTGATGGCGCTAATATCCACAGTAGTGCCAACCCCTGGCTGTTGATAGAGGTCTCGTGTGTAGGGCCATAAATACTGGAATTCAGACAGCAGGTTGCGATTGCAGCGAAACTGGCCGTGATAGGCGGGGTCAAATCTGACCAATGTGGCGAAGAATCGCCAATCGGCTTCGGTTATGTCATCACCACAGAGATAGCGGTTCGTCGCCAGACGTTCATCTAACTGGTCCAGCGTTGAAAACAAGTTATCAAACGCCGTTTCATAGGCTGTTTGGGATTGGGCGAAACCACAGCGATAAACACCGTTATTTACATTGTCGTAGATGAGCTTGTTGAGCCGGTCGATTTCCGCAGCATGTTGTGCCGGGTAATAGTTTGTCTGGCTTACGCCGTCTAAATTGTCAAAGGCTGAATTGAACATACGTATGATGTCTGCGGATTCGTTGTTGACGATGGTTTTGGTTTGCAGATCCCACAACACCGGCACAGTGGCGCGACCGGTAAATTTCGGGTCCGCCATCGCGTATATGTCATGAATATGTTCTGCCTGCAGCACCGGCTCCGCCGTAGCGCCGAAGGTCCACCCCTGGGCGCCGGCGGCTGCCTGGGTAAGGGACATGCCGATGATATCGGTGAGACCTTTGAGTTGACGATACAATATCGTGCGATACGCCCAGGGACAGCCAGCGTTGACAAACAGATGATAACGACCTTTTTCTGCGAAAACGAAATCACGGAACGGCGACTGCGGGCGAACGAATTCGCCTTTAGCGTTGGCGCGGCGCAAGTCTTGCTCGCTCCACTGTCCGTCGATAAGCATGCCCATTTGGCTGCTCCCTATTTAATCAGAGGCTCCCAGGTTCAGGCTACATTGCTGTGACATGGCCAGAGGCCTACAACAATAACGCCTCATCGATGCCATGATAGGTGGTGGCAGCGTTTTTCAGAGTATTGGCTGTCAACCCCGGCACCCCATAGACATCCACCCGCACAGCGAAGTCTTCGCGCACCTTCTTGACCAACAGGTCGAAATCGCCATCGCCGGATAGTAAGACAATTTGATCAACATTGGCGGCGCTGCCCAGTATGTCAATAGTGATGCCCACATCCCAGTCACCTTTTGCCGACCCGTCGCGACGCTGAATATAGGGTTTAAGTTTTACCGTAAAACCAATGTGCTCGAGAGCCTGCTGAAATCTGAGCTGACCCTCGTCCCCCCGATCGATAGCATAAGCATTGGCGCAGACAATATTTCCCGTGGCGCTGATGCGATCCCAGAGGCTGCGATAGTTGAATTGACGGCCAAAGGCGTCTCGTGTGGTGTAGTAGATGTTTTGTACATCAACAAAAATCGCGATGCGGGGTGATGTTTCGGTCATGGCGTGTGCTGTTGCAACAGTTCGAGAAACACCTGACCATATTTTTGTAGTTTGGCCTGTCCCACCCCTGATACCTCCAGCATATCGCTGAGTGTGGGCGGGCGGTGCTGAATCATTTCGACCAGCGTGGCATCGTGAAATACCAGATAAGGTGGAATGCTGTTTTCCTCGGCAATCCTCTTACGCAGCGCTTTGAGGTCATCCATCAAATCTTCGTCTTCAATTTCCAGCACATATGTCGATTTCCTGGGTCGGCTCTTCTTTGGTGTTTTGGCATCTTCACGAAGCATCAATTGGATATCGCCGCGTAACAAGTCACGACTCAGGTCGGTAAGACACAATGCGCCGTAAAGATTGTGATCCACACGCAGAAAACCTCGCACTACCAACTGGCGAAAAATCGAGCGCCATTGATTGTCCGAAAATTCGGCACCAATGCCGAAAGTGGTGAGCCTGTCATGACCGAAGCCGAGGACTTTGTCCTTGGTCTGCCCGCGCAACACGTCAATGACATGACCGGCGCCAAATCGCTGGCCGGTTCGATAGACGCACGACAAGGCTTTTTGTGCTGCCTCGGTGCCATCCCATGTAATGGGTGGGTGTAAACAAATATCGCAGTTGCCGCAGGCCTGAGTTGTCTCTTCGCCGAAATATTCGAGCAGGTGCCGGCGTCGGCAAGTCGTTACTTCACACCAGCCGAGCAGGGCATCGAGCTTGGTCCGTTCCACTCGCTTATGCGCATCGTCGGCCTGGGACTCTTCCACCATGCGAGACAGCCGCACTACGTCTTGCAGGCCGTAGATCATCCACGCTTCCGCCGGTGCACCATCACGCCCTGCTCGTCCGGTTTCCTGATAGTAGGCTTCGACACTTTTTGGTAAATCCAGGTGTGCGACAAAACGCACATCTGGTTTATCTATGCCCATGCCGAAAGCGATCGTGGCGACCATCACCACCGCATCCTGGCTTAAAAATTTTTCCTGATGGTCGTTGCGGGTTGCCGCCGGCAGACCTGCGTGATAGGGCATGGCGTTGAAGCCTTCAGCGCGTAACCAGGCCGCAGTCGCTTCAACGCTTTTACGTGAGAGACAATAAACAATGCCGCATGCGTCGCGATGGGGTTGTAGAAATTGCAGGAGTTGCTGGCGTGGATTTGTTTTTGGCTGCACCGAATAGCAGATGTTTGGCCGGTCGAAACCCTCAATGAATACTCTCGGCTCATGCAGATTCAGGCGGGCGACAATATCCTGCTGGGTACGTTGGTCTGCGGTGGCGGTCAGCGCGATACGAGGGATGCCTGGAAACGCCGATTCGAGCCTGTGCAGTTGCAGATAGTCCTGACGAAAATCATGCCCCCAGGAAGACACGCAATGCGCTTCGTCGATGGCAATCAAGGCGATCTTGCACTGTTGTAGAACGGTCCATGTCGCTTCCTGCAGGATCCGTTCGGGGGCGATGTACAACAGCTCAATATCACCTTGTTGTGCAGCCAGGATAACCGCGTGCTGTTGCTCCGGACTCAACGTCGAATTCAGGAAAGCTGCCTTCACGCCGAGTGCATCCAGCGCCCTGACTTGATCACGCATGAGCGCAATGAGAGGCGATACGACGATGCCCATGCCGACCCGCACCATTGCTGGTATTTGATAACACAACGACTTGCCGCCACCGGTTGGCATGAGGATTAAGGCATCGTTGCCTGCACAGGTACTGTCGATAATTTGTGCTTGGTGGCCGCGGAAACTTTCGTAGCCGTAGACATGGTGCAAAATGTCCCGGGCTCTTTCGCTATCGCTGAGGTTGGAGGCTTCGGCCACTAACAATATTCCCTTTTTGCACTACTTAGCCTGGTCGAGCGACCCTGGATGCCGGAGGCGGACCATACATATCCGAACAACTGATAACAACTTGTTCCGAGTCCGTATACTCTAAGTGTTCTCGATCACTAGCGATGAGAACCCACATCAGAATCGACAGGACACTAATCGCATGATAGCCAAAACCTTCGGCCAGCTTGCTGGCACACTCATCTTGATCTTCAGCATTGCTGGGTGCGCCACGGATCAGTATGTAAAACGTGACGAATTCGATACCACGGTGAGCGAGCTTCGCGCGACGGATGCGGGTCTTGCGCAAGACCTCGAAGGATTCCGCGGCCAGTTCACAGAAATGACGCGAGATTTGCACAGCAAGTTTTCAGGCTATGACGCAACCATAGCAAACCTCCAGGGTCGATTGCGGGTCGAGATGAGTGCGCATTTTGCCTACGATGACGATAGTCTTCGGCCGGAAGATGAGCCCGTGTTGGCTGAATTCAGCAAAATCGTGCGCCAGTACGATCCAAATGTCGTGGTGACCGTTGAAGGATTCACGGATTCAGCAGGAGACCCTGTTTACAACCAACAACTTGGACAACGACGCGCTGAAGCGGTCAGGGAATATTTGGTCAACGAGGGCGAACTGCACCCGGATCGAGTGCGTGCGGTGAGTTATGGCGAAGACAAACGTCGCATGATCAAGCCTGGGGCCTGGGGTGATGATGGTGCGTCGAACCGACGTGTTTCTCTGGTGGTGGACTATCTCGGCCCTGTTCTCGGCACCGTCAGTTCGAACTAGGCCCCGTTCGAATTAGGCAGGCCGGAAGGCATACAGCGCGCGACCGCGCGCGCAAAGCCGGTCATCGTCGTCGGTAATGTCTACTTCTACTACAGATAGTTGCCGACCGCGTTTGATGACACTGGCGGTGGCGTAGATATGCTCACCCTGGGCCTGACGTAAATACGTAATACTGAGTTCAGCCGTGCCCGCCGGCACCTCGCCTTCACGCATTTCGGCAAACATCGCGACTAACATGGCGATATCCACCATCGAAGCAAGTACGCCGCCGTGAACGCTGCCACCAATGCCGGAAGGTGTATTTGAATTCTTGCTTAAGACGATTTTGCCGAAACCAGCCCGGCGCTCGACTAAGGTGATACCCAGCATTTTATGAAAAGGGTTGGCATCGAAATCACGTAGAAAAGTTTGTTCTTTGTCCGGGCTGTTCATGGTGTGCGCACCGCTCTCTGCTGTAGAAGATCGTTTATGTGGGTGGAAACCTATTTTGCCTCAGGCAGGGTTGGCTGGAAAAGGTCCCAGACAGCGCACACTGCCAGCATGAGAGTTAGAACCATCGTAGACCACATAGAATGAGCCGGTTTGGCAGTGGCTAAACCCTGACAGTGCCCATAGCCTGGTCTGTGTGTCCTGAAATGTCGAAGGACATGATGACCATGTCATGGGTCGTGCCAGTACGGTCCTGGACATAGTCAGCCAGCAAGGCCTCCGGCACAAAGCCCAGACGCCGGAATGCGGCCTGGGCGCCGCGCTGATCAGAGGTCATCTGGGCAGTGAGTTTTTGCAAACCCATTTCACCGGCCAGGTCGAAAATATTTGATATAAGAGCACGGCCCAGACCGCGGCTTCGGTATTTTGGGTCTACATTTACCCGCACTTCACCAAGATGGCGGGTCCAGGAGGCGGGGTTACGGTGTACCGTTGCGTAGCCGATCAAGCCATCGTTGTCGTAGGCAACGATGGAAACAGAATGTCCTGTGGTCAGATTGTGCAGCCATTCATCCACCACGCTGTCCTGGGTTAAGTCGACCCGCAGAAACAGCAAGTCTTCCTCTGGCAACGCCCGGGCGAAGGAGAGAATGGCGTCGCGGTCTAGAGCTGTCATGCGTCGCAACTCGATGGCGGTACCATCGGGTAGTTGGATTTGCTTAGGGTAGTTGTCTGTCACGGCTTGATCGGACATTGTTTCCTCTTATGCATACTGATTTGGGAAGATATTTTAGGCAGATATAGCGGCTAGTGATGCTGCTGCAGTCCGTCGACTTTTTCTCGGGCATTTTGCAGTAGATCAGTAAAGGTTAGGGCAGCACTGGCGGCAACCTTGTCCACGTCCGGCATCAGCCGTGGGTCGCTGATAAAGCCAAAGAAAAGCATTTGGTTGTAACTCAAGATCGTTACGCTGAAGCCAACGTTGCCGGTCAAGACCAACAAACCCACTTGATCCGTAACAAGATGACCGCACAGATACTGCGGCACTTGCGCGCCGGGTACGTTGGTGCAGACAAAGTTGTAACCCATGTTTGGTGGACGCATGCCAGGTGGCATCACCGGTAATGGCATTCTAGCCGCCCACACAGATGGATCTAGCGGGGTGCCTGTGAGTTGCGCAGGCCACATGCCGATCGGCCACATCTGCGGTGCACTTTCCTGCAACAGTGTCAGTGCCTGGGCTTCCTGATTCGCCTTGATGCGAGTGGTCTCAGCGCAGACTGCGGTAAGACGTTGCACGGCTAACATTGGCCAGGCGGGGAGTACTGGGAATATGGCGGATACCTGGTTGCCCAATGTACCTTGCTTATTTTCCGTGCGCACGTTTACCGGGCACATAATGCGCATCAGCGTATCCTCTGTCGGCTCATCGTGGGCCGTGAGGTATTGCGCGACTGCTTCGGAAACTACCGTAAGCACGATATCGTTGATGGTGCCGCCTAACGCCCGGCGAATTTCCCGGATCTCGCCAAATGATTGTTTCATCCACGCCAGACGGCGATGCGGCCCAACCAGACCGGCGTTGAAGGGAGCGGTCGCAACAGGTTTGGTGACGAAGTCAGAGATGACTTTGGTGGCGCGTTGCATGAGGGCACTTTGGCTTGGTGAGATCGATAGAAGCTTGCCCCAGTCGGTATTCTTCAGCTTCTGTAGATTTTCACTGAGCGCTTCGTTGAAAAGTTCGTTTGCCGACGGTGGTGGTTGCGGTTGCCAGTCTTCTTTCGCCTCCTGCAGCGGGTCGCCTTCTTTATCGAAGTCGTAGATTATTGCCATTAACTCCACGCCAGATGCGCCATCTATCATGCTGTGATGCGTGGCGTGAAGGATTAACGTTTTCCCGGGGACGCCGGTAATGACGTAGGCCATCCACAATGGCTTATCCCGGTCGAGCATGGGCTCGTTGATTTCCACTGCAACCTCGATGGCCTGATCGAGGCTGGTGCCAGCCTCGAGCGGGTGGTGTACGACATGATTGGCTAGCTCGAAATCAGGATCGTCCACCCAGGTCGGGTGAGCGATGTTCAGGGGGACCTGTGCGAGCTTGCGACGGTAGGCGGGTAATAAATGCATGCGCGCTTCGAAGTGCGCGAAAACCTCATCAAATGCCACTTCGCCATCCAGTATATTGATGGATGAAATGTGCATGGGACCGCTCGCAGATTCCATATACAGGAATGACGCATCGGTGGCAGAAAGTCGCAAGTTGCGGCTCCAAGAATTACGGTTGCCGACTATCGCGTTTTGCCTAACGTTTGTCCAGAAGGAGACGGCCTTATCAGGGGGATGCCACCTCCGGATCGAACTCTTCTGGAATGAAGAGATAAACGCCGATGCGCACAAAACGCTCGGTGATCGGCGTACCCGCCTCGATAGGTGCTGGAATCTGCTTGTCGACGGCCGGTAACGCCAGCAAATAGTCTGCGACAGCTGCGACGTCGGCGTTGTTCAGCAAAGCATAGTTCGGCCACGGCATGACTGTAGAAGCCTGTTTGCCGTAGTGATCGATGCCAGTGCGCAGGAAGTGAATGATATCGCGCTTCGACCATTTGCCGAGCCCGGTGTCTTTGTCGGCAGTCAGGTTCGCTGGAAAATTACCCCCGGAGAGCCATCGATGTCGTCGCCGGTATAGGCAACCCCAATACGCGAGCCGGTGAGCCAGCCACCGGTAGGATTGCCAAGTAAGGCACCCTCGGTATGGCATCCGCCGCAGCCTAGAATGGTGGTCAAATACTCGCCACGTGAGCTTTCGCTCCGGGCGCTTGCCCTGGACGGCAAACTACCGAGAAACAACAGCAATGCAAGTACGCTCGTGTGCTTGAAACCTGTCATCGTCAGTTGATGACGATCGCTAGGTAGAATTTGCACCTGTTCAATTCCTTTTCGCTGCGCATTTCGAACAATACAGTGTATGAGAGGTATTTTTACTTTCAAGGTTGTCGGTCGATTTAACTATCCGTGAAACCACCTAGGCATTGTGACGTCGTACGGATTTTTGCGCATCATACGCTGCGATTGAGATGGTTTTGTCTTAGAATCTGCCTCGCATTTTGCACCGCGGCTGGACGGTGCTTAGATTCATATCCGAAGGGGAACGTCGTGTGCGCCGCAGTTGCCAATATTGAAAATTACGAACAGTGGAAATCACAAGCCATCGAGAAAGATCGCTTGTCCGGCGCAGATAGCTGGCGCGATCGTGATGAAAGCACACTTTATGACTATCGGGTGATCAGGCGTCGCTACGATGAGCTCTGCGAAATTCGAGCTTCGGGAGATGTGCAACGGCTTCTTTTTTGTATGCACGAAGGCATTCACGGCAACATGGCGGGCATGGGCGCACCGGCATTGTACAGCCGCACGAAGTACGGCACCAAGGCGCTCATCACCAGCTACATCAACGAGATCATTGGCGCACTGCAGGACTTAGAAACGGTGTCTAACGATGAAATCGACCTAAAACACAAACACGACTTCTACAAACGTTCATCGGACTGTTTCGGGCGCAGCGCGTTAATGTTGAGCGGGGCGGGTTCCCTCGGACCGTTTCATATGGGCGTGGTCAAAGCGATGTGCGAGCAAAATCTGCTGCCGAACATTATCTCAGGCGCCAGCGCAGGGTCGATTGTTGCAGCGATAGCGTGTACGCGACCCAATGGCGAACTCGCCACGGTTTTTTCCACCGACGAGCTTGTTCGTAGTTTGACCGCGATCGGTGAAGGGCGGGTAGCGCAGCAAGTTCGTCGCCAAGACATGATAGAGATGGTTGAGGCGTTGATTCCGGATATGACGTTTGAAGAGGCCTTTGAAGAAACCGGACGTTACATCAATATTTCCGTGGCGCCGACAGCGGTTAATCAACGCTCTCGTCTGCTCAATGCAATCATTTCACCCAATGCCTTTATACGCGAAGCGGTACATGCATCCTGTGCGGTTCCAGGCATCATCGCGCCGGTGACTTTGGCCGCCAAGACCGCAGACGGAAAACGCAAACCCTACATCGCATCCAGAAAATGGATGGACGGTTCGATCACCGATGACTTGCCGGCCCGTCGTTTGACCCGCTTATATGGTGTTAATCATTTCATCAGCAGCCAAGCCAACCCGATGGTGCTGTGGGCGTTGCAAGACCCCCATTCAACATCTTTGCTGTCCCAGCTGGCGGGTGTTTATCAATCGGCGCTGCGCGATTGGTCGCGTGCGGTCTACCCCATCACCATGAAAATGGTGCGAAATATTTATCCGGCCAACATCATGACGCGGATGTGGTTTGGCCTGCTGACCCAAGAGTATACGGCGGATATAAATATATCCCTGGGCCAGCGTTGGCTGAACCCGATCAAACTATTGTCGGTTCTTTCAGCCGAAGAAAATCAGGACCTGATTCTAGCGGGCGAGCAAGCTACCTGGCCGAAGATTGAGATGATTCGAAACTGTACGGCGATCAGCCGTCATATCGATGGCGTTTTAGAACGGCTTGAAGATCGCTTGCTGGTGGCTTCATAACTCCAACACTGCTTTGGCAATCACGTTGCGTTGAATTTCGTTGGAGCCACCATAAATCGACGATGCTCGACCGAAGTTGAAATCGCTTACAGCGGTTAACGCATAGTCCGGGCCGGGTGCGGCTTCATTGCTCTCGCCTCGAATTAACGCGATGTCAAAAGGCAGCGCATAGTGGGCCACCGCTTCGACCCGCAGGGTTTGCAGCGCTTGTTGAACTTGTGTGCCCAGAATTTTTAACGTCGAGGATGCCTCGGATGAGCTGGTGCCGGCTTTTAGCGCTGCCAGCATGCGTGCTTCGGTAAATTCCAACGCCAGTAGTTGCACTTCAGTGTCGGCCAAGCGGGTCATGAATTGTCTGTCTGCGGCGAGGGTCGTGCCGTCGCTGCTGCTTTCGGTGGCGCTGATATCGTGTAACGCTTCGATAGCGCGCTTGGATTCGGCTACGCCCGCGATACCAGTGCGCTCGTGGCCGAGTAAAAACTTTGCGTAGGTCCAGCCTTTGTTTTCCTCCCCGATCAAGTTTGCCAGCGGTACCCGCACATCGTTGAAATAGACTTCGTTGAGATGGTGCATGCCGTCAATGGAAATGATTGGTTTCACTTCGAGGCCCGGTGTATCCATTTCGATGAGCAGGAAACTGATGCCTTGCTGCGGTTTGCATTCGGTGTCAGTGCGCACCAAGGCGAATATCCAATCGGCTTTGTGTGCATTGGTGGTCCATATCTTCTGTCCGTTGACGACATAGTGTTCGCCGTCGCGTACAGCGTTTGTTCTAAGTGAAGCGAGGTCGGAGCCGCTGCCGGGTTCGGAATAACCCTGACACCACCAGACGCTACCATCGAGAATTCCCGGTAAGTGCTGATGTTGCTGGTCGGAGCTGCCAAAGCTGTAGATAACCGGACCGACCATGCCGAGACCAAAAGGCATGAGCATGGGTGCACCGGCCAGAGCCAGCTGTTCTGAAAACACGTGTCGTTGTTCTGTGTCCCATCCGGTACCGCCAAATTCAACCGGCCACTGTGGCGCCACCCAGCCTTTTTCAAACAAAGCGCGGTGCCATTTGGTGCCTTCCGCGCGGCTGATACCAAAGCCGAGCCGTGCAGCCGCGGTAAGTTCAGGGGTCAGGGTATCCGTCAGGAACGACCTGACTTCGTCTCGAAAGCTGCTTATGTCTGTATGGGTCATGTTGTACCTGTCCTTAGAGCACCTACACATTAGCATCTAATTAATCGTCGAAAAAAGTCTTGACCGCAGCTATCAGTTTTAGTGTTATACATGACTATAACACTAGCACGCCAAGTTAGTTCTGATCCTTTTTAAACTGAGCGGCTGAACTCGAACATGAGCAACTGGGACGACAATATACCTATCTACCTGCAACTGCGTAGTACGGTTGTGCAGCGTATTGTCAGTGGTTCCCTTGGCGAAGGTGAGGCGGTGCCCTCGGTGCGGCAGGTGGCTGCCGAAGAAAAAATCAATCCCCTGACAGTTTCTAAGGCGTATCAAATGTTGGTCGATGAAGAGCTTCTCGAAAAGCGTCGTGGTTTAGGCATGTTCGTACAAACTGGTGCCCAGGCCAAGGCGCTGGAACAAGAACGCGCGACGTTTCTGCAACATGAGTGGCCCCGTGTGCGTTTGCGTATGCAGATGTTGGGGTTGGATGTGAAGCAGATGTTGGAGGAGGGTGCGTAATGACTGTTATTGCCGCTCACGGCTTGAAAAAATCATTCGCTGATGTACATGCCCTCGATGGCTTTGACTTAACTGTTGAAAGAGGTCGCATTGTCGGGCTGATTGGTCCGAATGGTTCAGGTAAGACGACCGCCCTGAAATCTATTCTCGGCCTTTCCAGGCTGGATGGCGGCACGTTGGACGTGCTGGGTCAAGATCCAAACTCCGAGCGTGCGACGCTCATGGAAAAAGTTGCCTACATTGCCGATACCGGCATCCTGCCAAAGTGGATGCGTGTTCGAGACCTGCTTGATTACGTCGGCTCGGTTCATCCTAGATTCGACCGCAGCATCGCCGAAGCGCAACTCGCCAGCACAGAAATTAACCTCGATAAAAGAGTGCGTGTGCTGTCCAAAGGCATGCACGTGCAACTCCACCTTGCCATCGTCCTGGCAATTGGCGCCGAATTGTTGGTGTTGGATGAGCCGACGCTCGGCCTCGATATTCTTTATCGCCAGCGCTTTTATGATGCTGTGCTCAATGATTTTTACACCGCAGAGCGCAGCATATTGGTGACCACCCATGAGGTTCGAGAAATTGAACACATGCTCACCGATGTGGTGTTTATCCACCGAGGCAAAGCTTGCCTGACTATATCGATGGACAAAATTGCGGACGAATACGTGAAGCTGACCAGTTCTGACCAGGCGGTGGCGCAGCGGCCTGCGTTGGGCTCGCCTCTTTTCAGCAGGCGCACGCTGGCAGGCACCGAATCCATCTTTCACGGCGTGGACCGGGCTCAGTTGGAAGACTTAGGCGAGGTCGCCACGCCAAATCTAGCCGAACTTTTTGTCGCTATTGTGGAGGGTCATCGTGGGTAGTTTCGCTGGACTTTTGAAGCGCGAGTGGCTGGAACATCGAGGTGCCTTTACCTGGGTGCCGGCCGCTTTGTTGGGCATCATACTGCTCGCTGGTATCAGTGCGGTCACGATTAACAATCATGTCGAAACCACTTTCAGTGATCAGGATCGGGTGGAGTTGCAACAGAAACTGGGTGAAGAAGCAGGCGAGGACGCCGGTTTTTTAGAGTCAGTGGCGGCAATGGCCCTGGACGTTGCCGGCAGTACCGATGCCGAGCTTGGGAAAAAGATGAGGATGTTGCTCGATGGCGTGGCGCAGCCGTTTCATCTGGTGTTCATACTGGTCGCGTTTTTTGCCCTGGTAGCCGGGCTGTATGACGAACGTAAGGATCAATCCGTACTGTTCTGGAAATCCATGCCGGTCAGCAACTGGCAGACGGTGGCGAGCAAGCTCGTTTTTGTGGTCTGGTGTGCACCGCTGGTGACCGTTGCTGCAATCATCGTTGCACAGTTTTTTATTATCAGTCTTACTTCAATATTCGTTGAAGAAGGCATGGGTGGGCGTGTTTGGAGTGCCAGCGAAGTTTGGTTGCGCCCTTTCGGTTTGATCGTTCACTACTTGCTGTTGGGTCTTTGGGCACTGCCATTTTGCGGTTGGGTACTGTTAATTTCGGCTAGTGTATCGCGCATACCCATACTCTGGATCATCGGTGTTCCCTGGCTGCTGTTTTTGCTTGAAAGCATCCTTGTCGGTAGTAATGTGCTGGGCCAGGCCGCCGCAGTGCACTTTAAGTTCCTTGCCTCGTCACCTTCTGCCGGCGGTGCAACCTTGTTCAGTGAGCTTGCGATGCTGGCCGAACCGGGGATGTGGGCAGGCATGATCATCGGTCTGATACTGTTGGCAGGTGCGGTGTATTTTCGCGGTGTTAACAACGAAATCTAGTTAATACAGGCTACTGCCGCAGGCGCTCCAATAAGACCCCCAAGTCGTCGTCAGCTAAACCCGGCACGCTGAAGCCGGTGCGGGTTATGAGGCCATCGAAGCGTTGCATCATGATATCGACCACTTCCTCTGGTGAACCGGTGATGCCTATGGTTTGCACCATTTCGTCGGTAATCAGTGCGGCCATCTCGGCGCTCTTGTGCTGGCGATGCAGAGCGATGAGCTCGTCGCTTAGATCGCCCCAGCCATGCAGATCCAGGACAGGTTTATACGCCACCGTACACCCGTAAAATGCAATTCGGTCGCGCAGTACGGCGATTGCGGCGTGCAGCTCCTCTTCGTTGGTGCCGGTAGCGATCATCGGCGCGTAGTCCAGGCTGAAATTTTCCAGCGTCCGCCCGCTGGCTTGCAGACCTTCTTCGATTGCAGGAATGGTTACCTTGCGCATGTACTGCGCCGATGAGAACGGATGCATGATCATGCCGTCCGCGACTTCCGCAGCGACCTTGGTCATCAAGGGACCGGTCGCTGACAAGATAATGCGAGGCCGTGGACCGCTGACGTTTTCCGGCGTAAACGTAGCCGGCATGAGGTTGTGCTGATAATACTCACCTTGATATGCCAGGCGCTTGCCGTCGTACCAACAATCAAAGATAGCGTGCATTGCCTCAATGAACTCCCGCATCTGGGCAGCTGCCTTATGCCAGGGCATGCTGAAGCGCCGCTCAATATGCGGCTTTACCTGGGAGCCGAGTCCCAGCAACAAACGGCCGTTGGAAAAAGCGTTGAGATCGTGGGCCACGGTTGCCATGGACATCGGGTTGCGGGCAAAGGCGACGGCTACAGATGTGACCAGCTCAATCTTTGTGGTGTGTTCTGCGGCTATGGTCAGCGGCAGGAACGGATCGTGCTTGAGTTCGGCTAAGCGTAAACCATCGTATCCCAGTGCTTCGAGGCGTTTTGCTTCGCTTGCCACGCGATGCAAATCTACGCTGATAGGGGCGTCTATTTTCACCAGTTAAATTTCCTCAACAACGTGCAATTATCCTAACAGCCCCGGCTGCGCGGGGAAGTGCTATTGTTCGAGACGCAATGAAAGTCACGCCGACGCCAGCCACGCTGGACGCCATCGTTACAGACATTGATCTGGCTCTTTGGGACAACCGTTGTGTGTTGCATAGGGCTCACCTGTGTCGAGAGCGTCCGCTAACCAGATCCGGCCTAGCAGAATCTGTTTGCCTGCATGTTTATCGGTCGTGTAAATAAGCACATGTCTGATCGTCGCCGAAGCGCCGTTGTCGAGCTTCGCTAATGCTGATAGTTCTATTTGTAACCGGTTGTGGCCGGGTTCGAGGTCGAGTGACAAGTAGCGCGACGTGCCACCCCTGAGATGATGCCGCACGCCTACGGTCAGTGGCTGAGAGGTTTCTTCAATATTGTATACGTCGATCATCAACCATCGGTAGGCTGCCCAGTTTTCGACGGGCTCAGCAAGATGGATGCCCGGCCAGCGGTCACGGTTCCAGGTGACCGCCAAGACCCGTCGGTCTAGGTATTGCGGCCACGGGTGGTCGCGCGTCAAGCTGGTGTCACTGTGAGCAACCGTTAGAACCGCGGATAACAGATCTTCAGGTTGATAAAGCGTCGGAAATATCTTTGCTTGATGGTCGTATGCCAACAGGTAGATAGCGGGGACAAAGAAAGTCATGCAGGCAATGCAAACGGCCAGCACCAGATAGTGGCTCAGCGTAAACTTGCGTAAACAAACCAGCGCGATGATCATCCCGGCCGCATCGCGCCCGATATCGCTCAAGCTCGCCTGTCGATCGCTGAAATATTGCAATGCTTCCGTGGTCAGCGCTATAAACAGAACGATGACGACAGTCTGCCAGCTGGCAGACTTCGGGCGTAACCATAAAAGTATTGCGGTAATGCCTGCAAACATAGGCATGTGCATCGCATTGGTCAGGCTGTTAGTAAAAGCGTTCTGACCAGGCAGTTCAGCAAACTGCTGAACTAATACAATGGTAAGTATGATTGCAAGCGCAATCAGTTGACGTTTCATGCAATATTTACACTATGTGTTTGAATATATTCTAGAGCAGGAGCGCTATAGATGAGTGATCTGTCGTGGTTTGACGGCGCGAAGCCAAATGCGCAGGACTTCTCCTTTGACGGTCCCCAACGCAAAATAACAGGTGCGCTTTGGTTGCCTGAAGACTATTCCTCTACCACCTCCCTGGTGCTGTGTGGACACGGTGCTTCTGGAGATCGGTATCAGGCGCCAATTCCCTACCTGGCCAGAGGCTTTATCGTAGCAGGTGTTGGCGTGTTAGCGATTGATGGTCCGGTGCACGGTTTGCGCCAAGTCGGAGACGGTGGGCGCGCTGCCTTTTTCGCTGAAATGCAGCGAGATGGCTTCATTGATGACATGGTTGCCGACTGGCAGGCTGCATTACAGGCGATCACCCAGGCCAAGGGTATAAATGGTTCACTGGCATACTTTGGTCTATCGATGGGCACGATATTCGGCGTCCCCTTATTGGCCTCTGAAACTGAATTTACAACCGCGGTTATAGGTCTGTGCGGAATTAACGGCGCTGCCGCCAGCATCAGCGAGCGCTTAAGCCGCGATGCCCGGAATATTCATCACCCTGTCGCTTTTCTAATGCAATTGGAAGATGAGTTGTTTCCGCGTGACGGATATCTGGCGCTGTTTGACGAAATTGCCGCTGCTGACAAACGATTGCACGCTAACCCGGGGCTGCATCCTGAGGTGCCCGCCGAAGAAGTCGATTTTGCGCTTGAATTTATCTTGTCTCGCTTGGCTGGCGATATTGAACGACGAATAATCAATCCATTGGCGGAATGATTCAGCGCTCGGACTGAGCGATTGCCTGAGAGAGTAGCTCTAAAGCCCGTTCGGTAAAAACCCACATGTTCCGCTCTCGATGAGACTCGCCTGTGGTCACCGTCAGGCTCAGTTTGACCGGCCCGTCGACGGCAATAACGCTGATGCCTGGCGGGTGTCCGTAGCGTGCCCCGGTGGGTCCGGCGACGCCGAGTTCAGCGATACCCCAGGTGGCGTCGAGTTGAGTGCGAGCACGCTCGGCGAAGCGCATAACCATCGCCTCGGTAAGCGGCTCTAACCCTTCAACGTCAGCGCGGGTAATGCCCAGCAATTCCTTGCGTGATGCCAGGGTATAAATCACCGAGCCACCCTTGTAGTAGGCGGAAGCCCCCGGCACTGCAAGTAGAGTTGCCGATATCAGCCCGGCGGTGGAAGATTCGGCGACGGCGACGGTTTCGCCGCGACTTTTCAGTGCGTCGGCAAGATTGTTAACCTGTTTGCTGGTGAGAATGTCCTGTCTGTTCATTGGTTATGATTTTCTTGTTATGGCTTTCTTGCTATGTATAGAAGCTAGGCGTTGCGATAAGACGGCGCGGAGCATTGCTGGTATCGGCAAAATTCTCAACATCTTCGGCGATCACTTTACGGCTGGCGTCTGCGGTGAAGAACTTGTTTTTCAAATCGTCTAAACCCGTGAAACCGCACAAAGCAAAACCATCGACATCCATGCCGGATATTTTATGCACAACGCTTAGCTGTACGTAGTGTGACATGAATGCGTGATGCTCCAGGGCCAGAGGACCGTGGACGTCACGCCAATGGCTATCGCACTGCTTGTGTGTCTTGGCAGGGTGATGGATCAACGGGAAGAGACCGTAAACATTCGCCTCGCCTGGTTTTATCACTCTGCGACAGATGACATACAAGCCAACGTCAGCACATTCTTGCAGCTGTTCAAGATCATCGGTAACGACGGTGGCCAGCGCCGCAAAGGGTAGCTTCGATGTGTCGGCGCGATTGTCTGAATATAGTGTTCCGTGCAAGTTGCGTGCGAGCTCACCGGCTGCTGCAACACTTGTAGAGGCGATGGCAAACTCCAAGCTGTGACCTTCATGCATAACTATTTCCTCACTTCGTATTAATGGGGCGTGTGATAGGACGTGTTATGCGTAGTTTACGACAGAGTTGGTGTATAACAACAATACTGCTTGACTTGAATGTGCTTAACCCTCAGGGTGCGCTCGCCTTGTCCAGTGCCCGGCGCAGCGCATGCTTACGCCACATCTTAAGTCCCCAGGGAAAACACATTGACCAACACTCGATTTCAGTCGCTTGGTATAAGCGATAAGTTTCAAAATGCGTTAGCAGAAGCGAAGTATGTAGAGCCTTCGAAGATACAGGCACGCGCCATCCCCGTTTTGTTAGACGGTGCAGATGTACTTGGCGTGGCACAGACCGGAACCGGTAAAACCGCTGCGTTTGGTCTGCCTCTTCTGCAACTTTTGGATGCGCAAAATGCACCCGCCACGTCTCGTCATCCACGCGCCTTGATCATGGCACCGACGCGTGAACTGGCGATACAAATTCACAGTGAACTGTCTTTCTTCGCGCGTCCTACCTCTCTTAGCTTGACCTGTATATATGGTGGTGTTGGACAAAATCCACAAGTCAAAGCATTGCGCAAGGGCGTGGACATTCTGGTTGCTACCCCCGGTCGTTTGCTTGATCTGATCGCGCAGAATCACGTACGCCTCGGCCAGGTTAGTGTGTTGATCTTAGATGAAGCGGACCGCTTGCTGGACATGGGGTTTATTCGTGACGTAAAGAAGATTGTTGCGATGACGCCGCGTAAACGCCAGTCGTTGCTGTTTTCCGCAACCATGCCAGGCACCGTTGCGAGCCTTGCTGCAGAGATATTGTCGAAGCCGGTTCGCATCGAGATTACGCCGAAACAGGCGACCGTTAAAAAGATTGAGCAGCGCGTTGTTCTTATCGACAACGCCGACAAACAGCAAGCACTGGAACACTTACTGTTTGATGCGCAAGTGAAGAAAGCCATCGTATTTACGCGCACCAAACACGGTGCGGACAAGGTCGCGCGTAAACTTCGTGCAGCAGGTATTAGCGCTGAAGCCATACACGGTAATAAATCTCAGAATGCTCGTACTCGAGCGCTACAGGGCTTCAAAGACGGAGAATCCTGGGTGTTAGTCGCCACTGATATCGCGGCTCGCGGTATTGATATAGACGGCGTGACCCATGTGTTTAACCAGGAATTGCCACACGAACCGGAAAGCTATGTGCATCGCATAGGGCGTACCGGGCGCGCGGGTGCGTCTGGCACTGCCTGGTCCCTGGTGGACCCGGGTGAACGTAAGCGACTACGCGCGGTGGAAAAGCTCATACGTAAGTCTTTACCCGTTATCGAGTTAGATCTGCCACCCAGAGCCGAAGTAGAACCGAAGGCTCAGTTGCGCGACGAGTCTAATCGACATAAGCAGACTCGCAGTGATCGATCGTCAGGTCAGAGTAGCAAGCGTCGGCGTCCACGGCGCCGCAAGGTACGTGCTGAGGCCGCATAGGTCGTGGTGCTTCAGGCTCGGTAATTTCGGCACGGCCGTAGGCTAACTTCATTCAATGACGGTGCAATTGTGCCCGGCGATGAGGTCCAGCAATGCGCGTGTCTGTGCTGCATTGACCCGGGGCTGTGGTACGAATTCGGCGTGGGTCTGATGATCTGCTGTGACATCGACCTGTATTCCCCATAAAGGATTTATGTCGTTCGGCACGGCGGCATAACGTACGTCGATGATGCCACCCGGCGGTCCGTAAGGGGCGATGAAATCGTCGGAAAACCAACGGAAACGCTCTATATCGGCGGCTTGTTGAGAGTCTGGCGCAAGACCGGGCAAGTGTTTGGCGATATTGAGTTTCTCTATTTGTTTGCCCGGGCACCACTGCGTATCGGCGAGCACCCTGACTGCATCAACGCGATAATGGCCTTCATGCTCATATATGGACTTCCACACAATGAGGTTGCCGAAGCTGGGTTTCAGCGTGAGGCGGTGACCAGCGTGACCCTGGCGTTGTGCCATCTGTTCAGCTGCGGCATAGGCACGCTCATGCTGGATGACCCCGAGACTGAGATAAAACAGCGCCCAGATGACGCTGGCAGTCGCGATCCGCGAGCTACGTCGCCACACCGAAGTCGCCACCAATGCCAATAACGGCAGGGTAAACAGCGGGTCGACGACAGACACGTTATTCCAGGCCACGCGCATATCCGAAAAAGGCCAGAACAACTGTGTGCCATAAGAGGTGCAGGCATCCAGCAAGCCATGGGTCGCGTAGCCAATGAGCGCCGCCAGATAAGCTTCTCGAATACTCAAGCGATGACGAAACAGACGGAACAACACCAATGTGACCAGCAGTGCACCGAATGGAATGAAGACCAACGAGTGGGTGAAGTGGCGGTGGTACTCCAGGAACAGCAGCGGATCGGTGGCGGATTGGATGAAAACGTCCAGGTCCGGGGACATTGCAGACAGGCAGCCTAATAATGAGGCCGCCCGCATTTTTTCCTTTGCCGCAGTGGCCTGCGAGAATGCAGCACCCAGGGCACCTTGGCTGATTGGGTCCACAGCTTGCCTTTTGCTTTAACGGGTTAGCGTATGCGCTTTAGAATGCGTAGTCTAATGGGCTAGTTCGAACAGGGGATCGACACAATGCAGGATTTTACAGATCGAGTCGCGGTAGTCACCGGTGGTGCAAGCGGCATTGGGCTGGGTATGAGTCGTGCCTTTGCCCAGCGTGGCATGAAGCTGGTTATCGCAGACCTGGATGGGACGACACTTGAGAAAGTGGTCGATGAGTTTACCGCGGCGGGTGTGCAAGCGGTCGGTAAACAATGTGACGTGTCCAAACTCAGTGAAGTTGAGGCGTTGGCTGCCACAGCTCTGGATACCTATGGTGCGGTTCATGTGATGTGCAACAACGCCGGCGTAGGCATCCCGACGTCTGCACGAAATATGAAACTGGATGACTGGAAGTGGATCATCGATGTTGATTTGTGGGGCCCGATCTATGGCGTCAAAGTTTTCTTGCCGATTATCGAAGAAGCAGGAGAAGGTCATATCAATGCCACTTCATCCATGGCGGGCTTGATATCCAGCCAGATGATGGGGGCCTACAATGTCGCAAAACACGGCGTGGTTGCCCTGATGGCGGCGGTTGAGCGAGAACTGCGAGCGAAGAAGAGCTTGGTGAGGGCCTCCGTGTTATGTCCAGGCCCGATCAATACAAACATAAGCCACAATTCAGTCACCTTCAGACCAAACAAAGCCAAGCCGAAAACTGATGGTGAGCAGGCAGGTAAGATGGCCTCGAATATCCAGGCCTCACTTGAGCAGGGCATGGATCCGGATGAGGTAGGGGAGTTGGTCGCCAGCGCAATCGAACAAGAAAAGTTCTGGATTCTCACGCACCCTCGTTGGGCAAAGGCTGTGCAAAAGCAGTTGGATGCGTTGCAGGAAGACCAGTCCCTGACTAGAGCTTGATAGGAGGCAATACCATCGACAAAGGGGATATACTTGGCGGTGGCAAGAGCAGATAGGGAGGCGAAACCATGTCGGCGGAACATTCGTTTAATGTAGAGCCTCTGGCTGCCTCCTTTGGCGCGAAAATTACCGGCCTGAAGCTGGCTGACGTGGGCGACGTTAGCTTCTCTGAGCTGTACGCCCTGTGGCTGGAGTACGCCTTGTTGATCTTTCCTGGTCAACATCTGAGCAACGACGAACAGATTGCGTTTGCCAAGCGTTTCGGCAAGTTGGAGTTTGACCTTGCGCCGATCAGCAATGTCCGTGC
>SMVB01317347.1_pt1 | contig 40479 bp, 40 predicted proteins | sample 2456461 | NCBI WGS metagenome assembly SMVB01 (sample SAMN11095934, study PRJNA526329) | marine sediment metagenome | biome: Marine sediment; feature: Surficial sediment; material: Deep marine sediment; isolation source: Hadal surficial sediment | place: Pacific Ocean | collected 2014-05 | depth...
AATCACTCTCTGTCCAGGCAGCCTCGCCGGACAGTACTAGCTGAATTGGAAGTTATCTGCAGTAAACGCGTTGAAGGTACGCTCCAAATCCTCGGGTGTCCCCGCCAGCGGCGCAATGATGTGCGTGTGCACCCCACCGTCTGCATCTTCCTGAATACGTGCACGAATTTCATCTTCATTACCGATGATGCCAATCTCATCAATCATGGCGTCAGTGAGCGCGCCGCCGGTCTTGGCGCGATCTTTTTCGGCCCAACCTTCGGCTATGGTATTCGCCGCGTCCTCATATCCAGCCCAAGCTAGAAATTTGTTGTATACCGGCGTCGCGTAGTAGGGACCGAACGCAGCACGAAATAGATTGCGACCGTATTCTTTGTCATCTGTGCACAACACCATAGCGCGGTTGACGATCTCCACGTCTGCGACATTTTTACCCGCTTTTTCCGCACCGACCTTCACATGTTCCATCATTTTCGGCAGCGCACCTTTTGGCCACAGGTTGAAGATCACGCCATCTCCGACTTCGGCCGCCATTTCAATCATGTTGGCACGTAGCGCCGCGAGATAGATCGGCGGAGGATTCTCTGCCGGAGCCTGACGGTAGCCACGGCTGTACAAAGTGTCGCCTTGAAAGTCTGTCTTCTCTCCGGCAAGCATGGCACGCACCAGTTGCGCGGTTTCTTTCACCCGGGTAACCGGCTTATCTAGGGGAATGCCGTTCCATTGACCCATGATGGTCTGGCTTGAGGAACCCAGGCCCATGATAAAACGCCCGGGTATGACCTGACTGATGACATTGGCGGAAGCAGCGAGCACCGAAGGTGCACGTGTATAGACTGGAGTAACCGCTACACCGATACGAATACTTTTCGTGTAATGACCCACCGCCGCAATCTGCGTCAACGTGTCCGGCGCGCCGGAATCACTGAACCAGGCATCAGGGAAACCTTTTTCCTCCGCCCATTGCAGCCTGGCGATCGTGTCTTGAATGTTCGGTCCTGCCGGTAAGGTCACCGCAATGCGTTTTGCCAGCGCCATGTTCTCTCCTGGAAAATTAAAATAATTAGCTAGATGCGTAGACTCGCATTTTGCCCTCCTTAAGATCAAGCCGTATGCTACCTGCCTTTGAAAAATACAAGGCAGCGATATGAGCGACGTTGAGCTCACTGAAGTGCGCGATGCACACCGTTTTGACCAAGACGCACTGGTAGCGTACCTGCAGACCCATATAGAAGGGTTCGCAGGACCGATGAGTGTCCAGCAGTTTGAGGGTGGACAATCTAATCCAACCTTTCAACTCATCACTGCTGCGCGCAACTATGTGCTGCGTAAACAACCGCCGGGTGAGCTATTGCCCTCGGCGCATCAGGTCGACCGTGAATATCGCGTGATGGACGGTTTGTGGGGCAGCGATGTGCCTGTGCCAGAAATGTACTGCCTGTGCGAGGACACCAGCATCGTCGGCACCAAGTTTTACGTCATGGAAATGATCGAAGGGCGGCTGTTTACGGAAACCCAGCTACCTTCGTTAAACAAAGAAGAACGCCGGGCGATCTACCTGGATCTCGCTCGTATCATGGCGATGTTGCACAAGGTTGATGTGGCGGCGGTCGGCTTAAGCGAATTTGGACGTCCGGGCAATTACTATGAACGTCAGATCGGCCGTTGGAGCAAGCAATATGAGGCGTCGAAAACTGAACAGCTAGACGCCATGGACACGCTCATGGCATGGCTACCCGATAACATTCCTGAACAAACCAGTACGGTAATCGTCCACGGTGACTATCGTCTGGGCAATGTTCTGATTCATCCCACCGAGCCAAAAATCGTCGCGGTGCTGGATTGGGAGCTTTCGACCCTCGGCGACGGGCTCGCCGACTTAGGTTATGTGTGCCAGGAATATCATGGCGAGTCCTATGAAGACGAGGGTTTAGCTGGCGCGGATTTTGCTGCCACCGGCATTCCCACCGAGCAGGAATTTGTTGCCGAATACTGTAAACACGCCGGGCTCGAGCACATCGACAACTGGCACTTCTACCTGATCTACAACATGTTCCGCTCAGCGGGCATTATCCAAGGCGTGTACAAGCGCGGTCTGGACGGCAACGCCAGTTCGGAAAAAGCACTGGAGTACAAAGACGCAGCGCGCACACGTTCTGATCGGGCTGTAGAACTCCTGCAGGAGTTTACTTAGCTACAGCATCACCTACCTACAGCATCTCCCCCGCAATCAACTCGAGCGCCTCGGACTGCTGACAGTCTAACAATACGTTAGACACATGACTGTCATAGCAGCCATCGCGGGTGTGCTTAATCGCATCGATGGGAATACTCATCTTGCGCCCGGAATAGCCAGCAATCAGCCCTAGTTTCATAGTGTGTCCTGCAAGTGTTTAGTGGCGAGATAACGCATGATATCCATCGACTCGAACATCCATTGCACCTCATCGCCACGCTGTATACGCAGACAAGGCACCGTGCCTCGGCCCCCACCTTGCAATAATTCGCGAAACGCTTCCGGTTCAGTGTTGATATCGCGAAGAGGAATGTCGATGCCATTTTCATCCAGGAACCCACGCACGCGATAACAGAATCCGCACAAGTCGGTTTTAAATAGCTGATAGGTTTCGGAGATGTTCGTTTGCATATCCATGGCGGACGAGACTAATGCCTCTAGAACCCTCAGGTCAATTGGGTAAACTCTGCAACATTCTAATTCGAAACGACTTGAGTATCTGGCCCACACCATGACAAAAAAAACATTGAGAAAAGATAAGAAGGTCAACCTGGCCCGCAAGACCATCATCGGCTTCATCACGCTGGTGGTGGTAGCTGCCGGCGGCTTCGGAATTTACGTCAGTACCGATCTCTCAGGTTCCGGCGACATTGTCGAAAATGAGGACTATCTCGTCATCGAAAATGCCAGGCCGCGCCGCACAGGGGACCCGATAGAGGTGGTGGAGTTTTTCTCCTATAGCTGCATCCATTGCAAAACCTTTGACCCTATCGTCGAGGAATGGGCCGCAGCACAACAAAGCGATGTTGTGTTCAAACGCAAACCGGCGTCGTTCTCGCCGGCCTGGTCGCTGCTGGCGCAAGCTTATTTCACCCTGGAAGCCGCCGATGTGCTCGAGCAGAACCACAGCCGCCTGTTTCGCGCGATACACGATGCACGCCGGCAGTTTCTAAACCCGGAAATGATCGCCGACTATGTGGACGGACGCGGCATCAGCCGCGAAGAGTTTCTACGCGAATTCAACTCCCCAAACGTACGCGAAGCGATGCGCGACGCCGACCGGGATCAACGCAACTATCAGATTTCCGCGACACCGTCGTTAGTTATCGCCGGTAAATACCTTGTGGGTATGGGCGGCGGACAAAGCAAGGCACTACGTACCACCGACAAATTGATTGCCCGGGAGCGTGGTCTTACAGATTCGCCTGAATAGAAATACCAAATTGGCGTGGCTCGCCGAGCTGAGTAAATGACCGCGCGGTGTAAAAGTCGCGTGGGTCGTTGCCGAAAAAGAAACCCCTGACAAAGTAGTCTTCACCACCCAGATTGCGCCCCCATAAGCGTACACCCCAGTTTCCCGCATCGTAGCTAGTGCTTGCGTTAACTAGAGCCTGCCCAATATTTATAACTCTTTGTTAAATATAGGAATGTATCTCTTGGGACGATCTGATCGAAGTAGGCAGATACATCCATTGCATAGATCAACAGCATTTTCCTAGTAATGAACCTGTTGATCCAGTTGCGGGTTTTTAGTTGGCCGCTTTACCGCTAATTCCTTAAAAATTGTAGCGCCCTGTGATACCAAAGGTGCGTGGATCGCTGAGTTGGTAATAGGGGCCGAAGGTGCTGTATCCATCACGGGGGTCGTTAGGGAAGGTGCCAAAAGCGCGATTTTGATAATTTTTGTCGGTTAGGTTTTTACCCCAAATAGAAATTTGCCAGTTATTAACTTCGTAAGAGAAGTTAGCATTGACTAGAACATAAGATGACGAACGCGCGTCGTGATCATTCCCAAATAGAAAATTGTCTTTACCTTCTAAATTAAAATCAAGACTTAACGTTTCGGTTAAGGCGCTGGTAACACCTATCAAAAATTGATAATCAGGTGCATGGGGTTGGTTGCGCCCATCCATATCTACACCGTCACCAGTGGTTTCGTCTGCATCCACATGCTGATAGTTGATATAGCCGGTACCAAAGGTTGCATTCAGCAAGCCCAGGCTGCCGTATAAAGAAGTCTTGTTGGAAAAGGCGTAGCGCACTTGTGCTTCCAAACCGTAGTTTTCACCGTTGGCAGCATTTGTTAGGTAATCATCAAAGCGGCAAGGTTCACCTGGTCCTGGGCAGTCTACGATAGCGCTATCAGTTTGAATATCATCGCGGTCTTGATAGAAAACCGAAATCTGAGCTTCAAGCTTGCCATCAAGGAGAACACCCTTAAAACCAATTTCATAATTGAGGATGGTTTCGGTATCGTACTCTCGTATTGAATCAGGTACAGATGAATTGGAATTTGCACCACCTGCCTTGTAGCCTCGAGAGATAGTCACATAGGCCATTTGCAGGCTGTTGAGCTGATAACTTAATGACAGCTTGCCACCCCAAAGAGATTCGCCAGTACTAAAACCGAAGGAGTCAGAATCGAGGTAATCGGCATCGCGATCTTCAAAACGCGCACCGATACTTAATGAGAGCTGGTCATTTAGCATCTGAGTCCAGTTACCGTAAATGGCGGTATTTTTCGTTTTGTAACGACTAGTGAAAAATACATCGCTTGAGGAGCCGAAACCGGACGTATAGGTACGGGTGAAATCCACCTCTTGATCACGATAATACACCCCCAGCACCCAATTGCTCGACGTGTCAGCGAAATTGGATTTGAGACGAACGTCGATGGAATCATTTTTGTTGGCACGTTGATAATTATCAAAAGCGGAGTGGTAGCCATCTGGGCCAAAAACGCAGTTTCCCAGCAGGCATAACTGGGGGTTGCGCCAATCTTCATCGTACCCGTACTCGATTTCAGAATCAGCATGGCTCACCAACCCTTCAAGAGAGAGGCTGTCATGCAACGTCCAACCTGCTGAGAGGGCAAAAGCTGTAGTCTCCTGGCGATCATGGCCAGGCTGATTAGATCGGGTTTTGCGGTTACTTTCATAACTGAAGGCATCGTAACCGTTATCTATATCGACATAAATTAAGGTGAGACCAAGATCGAGATTGTCAGATACTGTTAAAGCGAATTTGCCCCTTAACGTGGTTTCATCGAGGTTTTGAACATCATCCTTATGCAAATAGGTGTTGGTAATAAAACCATCACTTTGCGTGATTTGCCCAGCAATTCGATAGCCGAGGTTGTCACTCAAACTTCCGCCAATGGCACCCTTGATTACGCGACTATCATAATTACCAATCGTGGCTTCCACATTGCCTTCGGTGGTTTCGGTCGGATCGGCAGAAACTAAATTGATTAAGCCCGCCAGGGCATTCGCGCCATGGAGTGTACCCTGCGGGCCCCTCAGTATTTCTACCTGTTTGATATCGAGCGTAGTAGCTGCTGTGCTAATTCCAGTGAAATCGATGCCATCAATAAGAACCCCCACTGAGAAGTTAACTGGCTCAATGAATTCGCTGCGCTCTCCGATGCCACGAATTTGGATAAAGCGGCCCCGGGATGCCCCCGTAGCGTAATTTACATTGGGGACAAGGCCCAATAATTGCTCAAGGTTTTCAGCATGGCGTTGTTGTATAGCCGCCTCATCCAGAACGCTAACACTCGAAGGAATACGAAGAGCGCTAGTGTGGTAAAAGTCCGCGGTAACGACAATTTCTTCGATAGTTTCTTGACCCGCTGCCAGATTGGACAACAGCGTAGCAACAGACAGCGCAATGATTCGTTTCATGGTCGACTCCCAAGCCAGCTAAATAAGATGCCTAAGGAGTGATTGACTCGCCTATTCCTACGCCGGTACTAACCGGATCAGGTTCAAAGGGTCCTCCTGGTCTTTCGACCGGCATCTCAGGCTCGCGCCACCCCTTAGGTACACCTGTATTAAAGCGCATTGCATCCCACCTTGTCGAGAACCATTCAGGTTTCGTTCAATTTGCGTGGCGTAGTGTGCGGGGCATGGAAGAATATCAATCAATCATTCAAATATTGGCGCTCACCATGGGTGCAGCGTGGGCCAGCGGTATCAACCTCTATGCAACCGTTACGATGCTGGGCCTCGCCGGTACATTTGGCTACATCGATTTACCGCCAACATTAGAGGTTGTTCAAGATCCGATGGTGATCCTGGCTGCCGGTTTCATGTATTGCGTGGAATTTTTTGCCGATAAAATTCCCGGCGTCGACACAGGCTGGGACGCTTTACATACCTTCATTCGCATACCCGCCGGGGCGATGTTGGCGGCCGGTGCTGTGGGCGACGTGAGCCCGGCCCTGACAGTCGCCGCAGGCCTGCTCGGTGGCGGTGTGACCGCAGTTACCCACGCCACCAAGGCTGGTTCGCGGCTACTCATCAACACCTCGCCAGAACCATTCACCAATTGGGCTGCTTCCATCGCCGAAGATTTTCTCGTCGTCATCGGTCTGTGGGCGGCGCTGGCCAACCCGGCATTGTTCCTGGTCGCCTTCGTGATCTTCCTCGCTTTGGTTGCCTGGCTGCTACCGAAGATAGTGCGCGCTATCGCCGCTGTCGGCCGCAGAATTGGCGGCTGGTTCAAATCCTCGCCAGCCCGGACCTGAAGTTCTTCATAACATTTCCATTAAAACCCCCATGTTTAATGGCAAAGTTACAGGCTTGGCCAAGCAAAAAAAAATCAGCTCTAAAGCGAAGCAACCCAAGCGGCACCGCTGGTGGTTGCGTCTGCTCAAGTTTGGCTTCTACAGCGGACTGTTCCTCAGCCTGGGTGTGGTTGGTTACCTGATCTATCTGGACCGCACCATCACCAAAACCTTTGAAGGTCGGCGCTGGTCCGTGCCCGCCCAAGTCTACGCCCAACCCCTGGAACTACACGCAGGCGCCAGGCTCAGCCGTGGCGAACTACAAATAGAATTACAGCGGCTCGGCTATCGCCAGCATGCAAACCTGCCTACGCCGGGTACTTTCAAGCGACGCGGTGCAGATTTGCAGATCTACCTGCGGGCATTTCAGTTTATGGAAAGAGCCCGCGGCTCACAACGCATCACTGTGAGTTTCCGCCGCGACTACGTGCAACGCATCACCGGAGCGAGCGGCGAGATCCCACTCATCCGGCTGGACCCGGCCACCATTGGCAGCTTTTTCGCATCCCATGGCGAAGACCGGCTCATATTGACCCCACAAGAGGTGCCGCCGCTTTTGTCGCAGGGTTTGAAATCCATCGAGGATCGAAACTTCGACCAACACATCGGCTTCAGCCCACGCGGCATTCTGCGCGCCTTTATCGTTAACTTGCGCGCTGGTGAACGCCAACAAGGCGGCAGCACCATAACCCAACAGTTAGTGAAAAGTTATTTCCTCGACAACAGTCGCACCGTGGAGCGCAAACTGCGAGAAGTGGCCATGGCGATCATCCTTGACGCGCGCTTCAGCAAGGAAGACCTGCTGACCGCGTATATCAATGAGATATTTCTAGGACAGAACGGTTCAAGAGCTATCCACGGCTTCGGTCTGGGGGCACAGTTTTACTTTAACAAACCGTTGAGTGAACTGGCGGTCGACGAGATTGCCACACTCATCTCCATCATTCGCGGACCCTCGTTTTACAACCCGTTTCGTCACCCCGCTCGAGCGAAAAAGCGTCGAAACCGCATTCTCGCCACGCTCTACAAAGACGGATTAATCGACCGGACGCAACACGATATTGGCCAGGCACAACCGCTGGGTGTGGTAGCGAGCCCAACCAGTGGTGGCGCGTATTATCCGGCTTTCATGGATCAGGTGCGCGCCGAACTGAGGGAGCAATATGACCTGGCCACCCTGAGCTCTCAAGGGTTGCGTATTTTCACTACCATCAAACCGCGCAAGCAGGAGAGTGTGCAAAAAGCGGTCAGCATCACGCTTAATCAGATCGAGCAGGATCGCGGTATAGAGGCCGGTGTGTTGCAGGCAGCCGCAGTGGTCGCCGACAGTCAAACCGGCGAAATACACGCCTTGGTAGGTGGCCGCAAAGGTCGCGTGGACGGTTTCAACAGGGCACTGAACGCACACCGGCCGATGGGTTCGCTGATCAAGCCGGTGGTGTATCTCACGGCTCTCGAGTCCGGCCTGCATCTGGCAAGTCTGGTAAAAGACGAGCCCATTACCATTGCCCCTAAGTATGGTGAAGCTTGGACACCGAAAAATTTTGACGGCAAGTACCGTGGTGAATTGCCCCTGGTGAGAGCGCTGGCGCAGTCACTCAATCTGGCAACGGTGCACCTTGGTATGCAGATCGGTCTGGAACGCATTCAACAGCGATTCCAGGATCTCGTCGGACACGCGCCTAAGAACCGCTACCCGTCATTCCTACTCGGCGCTGAGTCGCTTTCACCCATCGAAATGCTGGAGTTGTACGGCAATTTCGCCAGCGGCGGTTTTCGTACCCCTCCGAAAGCGGTCATTGCCGTGTTAAACGAACAAGGCCGGACCGTTTCCAACCACCCGTTCATCCTCGAACAAACCATCGAGAGCCAATACGCAGCCGCTCTGAATCGTGCGCTGGAAATCACCATGGCCAAAGGCACCGGTCGTTCCTCGCCTTTCGCCAAACAGGGCGTTGCAGGCAAGACCGGGACCTCAAACGACAATCGAGACAGCTGGTTCGCCGGTTTCGACAACAGCCAGGTTACCGTAGTCTGGGTCGGCCGCGACGACAACAAAATTACCGGCCTGACCGGCGCATCCGGTGCCTTACGCCTGTGGAACGCCATGGCCCGTGCTGATCGGATCGACCCGCTAATCCATCCGCCAGACGAAAACCTGGTCGAGATCGAGTTCGAAACCGGGCTGCGCGCCAATGCCTACTGTGCAGATGTGGTAAGCATTCCTGTCCCAGATATTGACAGCTTAGCGGTTAAACCAGGTTGCGGTATCCGCACCGGTCTTAGCGGTCGCGTTCGTCGCTGGTTTGGCGGCTAACATCTGCATATGATGACAGGCTACGGAGTCAGGGAGAGTTTGGTGGGACAGATAAGTTCAGAAAGAATGACCACAGCACTGACGGATTTTGATCGTGACGGATTTGTCGTTCTTGAAAACGTCATCGACACCGATCTAGTCGAAGAACTGAAAGAAGCACTCTTGAAAACTGAACACGATCTTAATATTACGGGTCGTGATACCGATTTCGAGGGTCGACAAACCATTCGGATATACAACCTGCTTGCGCATGGGGAGCCCTATTGGAAAGTTCCAGTGCATGAAGCGGTGTTGCCGTTTGCAGAAAAGGTACTGGACGCCGAACTGCAGCTTTCGTCTCTGAGTTCAATAACGCTGTGTCCAGGCCAGGGTGCCCAACCCTTACATGCCGATGACCAGTTGATACCCGTCGCGAAACCACATCAGCCTTTCACCTTGAACTGTGTCTGGGCGATCAGTGATTTCACTGAGGAGAACGGCGCGACCCGCCTGATTCCAGGGAGCCACAAAGCCGGTGACATGCCTGAGTATGATGTTGAAATGGACAGTGTTGCGGGTGAGATGCCTGCGGGAAGTGTCATCTTCTGGCACGGCAGTCTGTGGCATGGCGGCGGCACCAATCGCACTTCAGAACGCCGTTATTCGATTGCTAATTACTATTGCTGTGGTTTTATCCGGCAACAGGAGAACCAGCAATTGGGTATTCCGTCGGACATTGCCAGTAAATTTCCACGCCGTCTTCAGGAATTGTGCGGTTACTCTGTTTACAAGGGGTTGTATGGTCATGTGGACAATCAAGATCCCATAACCATGCTCGGTCGTGACAGCCAGACCAAGATGATCTGGCAACAATCCTATGACGATATGTTTGAAACGGACGGTGAGGCGAGCGCTAAGCACTCCATATAATGTCCGCCATGAGTTTTCAGGCGTTTCATCTTTCCAAGTCTATCTTCTTGCTGTTTGTCGCAGGCCTCATCAGCGCCTGCGCCACTAGCCCGCTCACACCACCCATCGTTGAGGATTCAAGCTCCGCTCCGGTCGAGCGCGAAGCCTCGCAGGACCCGGACAATGCCGCTGAGCTTGCAGATTCAACCGTCGCGATCAATGTGCTGTTAGCGCAAGCCAGAACGGCTAGCGACTCTGACGACTATCCCAGCGCGGTTGCCCATTTGATGAGAGGTTTGCGTATCGAACCACGCAACGCGCTGATCTGGATCCAACTCAGCGCCGCCCATTTAGCAAACGCCAACGTCGATGCAGCCTCCCAACATGCAAAGAAAGCCATCGCCCTGGCTGGTCAAGATGGCATTCTAGTGCGCAGTGCGTGGCTGCAAATGGCTGAGGTTTACGAAGCACAAGGTAATGCCACCGAAGCGAAAGCGATTCGTCGTCGCTACCGGTATGTACGAGGATAATCGGAACAGCGCTAGGCTGCTGCTTTTACATACACCTGGGTCAGCCAGAACAAGTTGTTATTCTGGTACTGCTTGTCAAAGCCACGCTCTGCAATCCACTGCTCGATGCGCTCCGGCGCGTGTACATAGGGTCTGAATTCCGAGCGGATGATTTTCATCCCCAACGTCATCAGGCCCATGGCGAGATGAACGTACCAGCGGTCACGCGGATAAGTCAGAGCATAAACTCGACTTGTTTTAGCCAACGAAGAATGCACCAGTCCGTCTGCATCCGGATAGCAACACACAACCTTGTCCAGCACCGTGACATCTGCAACAGCGAGTGATTCCTGGATTTCCATGAAATCGCCCTCGACGTATTCCGTCCTGTCAACAAGCGCTCGATCCTCTGCCCAGTGCTGCGCCTCCTCGATCATTTTCGAGGCCAGGTCTACGCCGACCGCAGAACTAGCCCCTTGCTCCAACATAGTCTGATGCAGATGCCCCACGCCGCTGCCAATTTCGAGAATACTCGCATCCTGGTAGCCGGCCTGCTGCAACCCTTCCATGAGTTGTTTCTGCGAAGGTTCAAAACCTTGTTTTTCAAATCGTTTACGGTAGCCACCGGCAAAACGAGAAAACAACCGGTTCGCCGAGTTTGAATGTGGGCAGCAGCAACGCATTGGAGGACCTTATTGGATCTGTTCAGCGGATATCCTAGCAGACAGACCTGGTAGCTGCTCGGGGGAACACCCTGATGCCCGGTGGTACGATAACTACTATACGATTCACGCCATCGAATAAGTACTCAACCCTGTCTACGTAGAACTTCGTATTGACCATAACGCGCTCGGCGAGTTTGCTACTCTGAACCAAGGACAAATGGGAAGAGTCATGGCCTTTAGACTCAGCGAAGCTCGACGCGTAAGGAAAGCGGTGAATGCCGATCCAGACAATACAGAGCAGGCGATCAGAGCCATTGCCGCAATGGCTGGAGGATCTCAGGAGCGATGTTCTCGTCGCTTCAAAAAGTCTGCACGCGGCGCACAGATCTTGCGCGAACGAACTGAGTTATTTGACGTTCTCAATGATCTCAACTATCTGGACTCGTTGCCCGAAGGTTCGCTAGGCAAAGCAATCTGGACGTTCTACACGCCAGAGGAGTTGAGCGCACAGGGCTTGAAAGGTGCCAGCGAGGCAGCCGGCGACGGCAACGGTCCTGAAGCCGATAGCGACATCGCCAGATTCGGCCGACGCATGCGCGACCTGCACGATATCTTCCACGTATTGACCGGCTATGGCCGCGATATGCGTGGTGAGGTAGCTTGTCTGGCCTTCACCTTTGCTCAAACCTGGAATACCGGGCTGGGTTATCTCGTCTTTCGCGCCCTCTAAAGGAGCAGGCTGGCGATCTCCGCTGGGCTTACTCACCCGGCAGGCCTTCCGTCGCGGCAGGCAAAGCCAATGGTTGATCGATCAAGATTGGCAAGCCCTGTTAGCCCAACCGCTGGAGACCTTGCGCACCGATCTCGGTATCGGACCGGCACCGATTTACCAACAGGTACGCTCCCCGGGCGCTCCTGCATTGACGTGAACTGGCCGTAACATCTACGTGCCGCCGTAAATCGCCGCATTCCAGATATCACTGATGACGCTCGCCAAAATATCCGGCGGATCTGGCTGAACGCTCTGTAAATTTTCGTTCGACACAGCATCGTTCATTAAGATCAGCGCATTGGCTAGCCGCGCCGGGTCCGCCACCGAACTGCGTCCCTGGTTGACTTCGCGGTGAATAAAATCCTCTGTGAGTTCGATAAAGTATTCAAGAACGCGTTCTCGCCATTGCTGGTAGACCTGTGAACCGCTGTTGGCTGTCTGCAGAATTGCGGCTATCGTGGTGCGTTGCATTTCAATCGCCTCATACATGGCGGTCAGATACGTTTTTGCATTCTGGCGATAGTCAGCATCATCTACTTCGCCCTTTAACCACCCTTCCACAGAATCACGTACGTTTTGTTCAAAACCTGACAGCAAATTCACCATCAAGTCGTCCAGCCCGCTAAAATAGTGGTAGAAAGATGAACGGGTCATACTCGTGTTCTGCATGAGTATTTCCACTGTCAACGCGTTGTAATTCATCTTCTGTAGAGCTGCTTCCGCAGCTTGCAGGATTTCCTCCTTCGCCTGCTGCGAAGACCTCCTGACTCTCTGTACTGGCACTATTGCATGGCTCACTGTGCCACTAGACCGCTTTATTGACAGACTGTCAATAACATCGTTAGTATTGTTGACACGCCGTCAATAGTGGCGCGCCCATCTGTATAGTTACAACAAAAAGGAGCTGTTCATGACAAATCCCGATGACACAGGTAACACTAAAAATCTGGACGTCCTGGTTATCGGGGCGGGTTTTGCCGGACTTTACGCATTGCACCGATTTAGAAACGAACAGGGACTGAACGTTCGCGTACTCGAGGCGGCAGATGGCGTAGGCGGTACCTGGTACTGGAATCGTTACCCTGGCGCTCGTTGTGATTCAGAGAGTTTCTACTACTCCTATTCGTTCTCAGATGAACTACAGCAGGAGTGGCGGTGGAGCAGTAAATATCCTGAACAACCAGAGATTCTGGCATATCTCGAACACGTAGCAGACCGCTTCGACCTCACCAAAGATATTCAATTCGAGACGAAAGTCACTGCGGCAATCTACAACGATGATACTGCCGACTGGACCGTTGAGACGGATGCAGGAGAAGCATTCACCGCGCAATACCTCGTCAGCGCCGTTGGCTGCCTGTCCGCAGCCAACCTGCCGGACATTCCAGGCCGCGATAAGTTCACCGGCGAGAGCTATCACACAGGCATGTGGCCGAAAGAAGGTGTCGATTTCAAGGGCAAGCGGGTCGCTTTGATTGGTACTGGTTCGAGCGGAATACAATCGACGCCAGTCATCGCTGCAGACGCGCAACAGCTCACCGTGTTTCAGCGCACAGCAAATTATACGGTACCAACTCGCAATAACTTACTCTCGGATGAAGCAACGGCCGCCATCAAAGAAAACTATGCAGAGATTCGAGAACTTACCAGGAATACACCTTCTTGTTTTCCGTACAAGACAATTGAGCGTAGTGGTCTTGACGTCAACGATGAGGAGCGGCAAGCGGTTTTCGAAGATCTTTGGAACGAAGGAGGCTTTAGATTCATTTATGGCTCTTTCAGCGATCTCATGGTTAACAAGGAAGTGAACAGCTACGCATCTGAATTTATTCGGAGCAAGATACGAGCAATCGTGCAGGACCCCGAAACAGCAAACAAGCTGTGCCCAACGGACCACCCCTACGGCTCCAAGCGCCCGCCGATCGACACCGACTACTACACCTCCTTCAATCGAGACAATGTAGAACTCGTTGACTTGAAAGCTGAGCCCATTGTAGAAATTACCGAAACCGGCATTCGCACAGAACTACGCGAATATAAATTTGACACTATCGTCTTCGCCACCGGGTTCGATGCCATGACAGGGTCCTTGTTGAAAATCGACATCCGAGGTGTGAATGGTTTGACGCTGGCAGAAAAGTGGTCAGCCGGACCGCTGACCTACCTCGGCTTGCAAATAGCAGGCTTCCCGAATCTTTTTACAATCACTGGTCCTGGCAGTCCGTCTGTGCTGACAAACATGCCTGTATCAATAGAGCAGCATGTTGATTGGATCTCTGATTGCATTGCTTACATGCACGATAACGGCATAAATAAAATTGAAGCCCAACCTGACGCTGAAGCCACCTGGGTGGCGCATGTCAACGAGGTCGCCGAACAGACACTCTTTTATGAGGCACGATCATGGTATCTAGGTGTAAACATTCCGGGCAAACCGCGCGTATTTATGCCTTACGTTGGTGGCGCCAAAGTCTATCGAGATAAGTGCCAGGAGGTGGCCGACGCGGGTTACGAAGGCTTCAAACTGCAGGCTTGAAGCCATGTTCGGGTAACGGACATTGGCAGCGGCTTACCAACCACCAATGCTTCCCCTCCGGCATTCTGCTCTGGCAGTTTCTTGCGACTCGCTCAATAATCGAGGATTTGCACCACCAAAGGTGAAACGCCATGAGCAATCTGGAACTTTGCGGGTTAACGGTTACGCAGGCTTCCCAAGCACTGCAGACGAAAGATATTTCTGCAGTTGAACTCACTCAATCCTATCTGGATCGCATCGAGGCGCTGAATCCAAAGATTAATGCCTATATCACGGTGACTGCCGAGCGGGCGCTGGCCGATGCCCAGCGTGCGAGCGACGAACTGGTTGCGGGTCAAATCCGCGGACCACTGCACGGCGTTCCAATTGGCTTGAAAGATCTTTATGAAACAGCCGGCATTCGTACCACCGGCGGATCAAAATTTCACGCAGATCACATACCTGCGCAAGATTGCCCCGCCGCACAGCGATTACGCGAAGCGGGCACAGTATTGCTCGGTAAGCTGAACACGCACGAGTACGCGTATGGCGTGACCACCAACAATCCGCACTACGGCGCAACGCACAATCCATGGAATCTGCAGCACATTCCCGGTGGCTCCAGCGGTGGCTCCGGCGCCGCCATTGCAGCAGGACTGGCAACAGCGACTTTGGGCACCGACACCGGCGGCAGCATTCGCATGCCAGCTTCCGTGTGTGGTGTGGTCGGTTTCAAACCAACTTATGGGCGGGTCAGCAAAGCAGGCGTGCTGCCCCTATCTTACCTGTTCGATCATGCCGGCCCGATTACACGCTCCGTTGAAGACGCCGCACTCATACTGAATGCTATTGCCGGTTACGACCCAACAGACGCTACTACCATACGAACCCCGGTGGATGACTACACGATGGCCTTAAAAGATGGATTGAGTGGGCTGCGCATCGGCATACCGCGAGGGTACTTCTTTGATCATCTCGAGGATGACGTTGCCGTTGCCGTGGAACAGGCCATCAATGAACTGCGCGCGCTTGGCGCCGAGGTTCGAGACATCGAAATTCCTGATGTCAGCACCGGGGTCGCTGCGCTGTTTGGCATGGTGCTTGCGGAAGCACAAGAGATCCACGCCAAGAATATGCAATCCCATCCGCTGGACTTCGGCGCCGATGTGCATGCGATTCTTGCAAGCGAGCCACCAGACACACAGACCCTGATGCAAGCCCTGCGACACCGGGACACCCTCAGTGTGGCAGTGCGCAATGCGCTCGAATCCGTCGATCTGTTGGTGACGCCATCCACGCCAATCGTCGCGGCGCGTATCGGCCAGGAAACCGTCGCCTATGGTGGGCTTGAAGAACCTCTCCTGATGGCAATGATTCGCTGCACCGCGCCATTCAATGCCACCGGACATCCAGCGCTATCTTTACCTTGCGGCTTTACCTCTGCCGGACTACCCGTTGGCTTGCAGATTGTGGGGCGCACCTTTGACGAGGTAACCGTACTGCGAGCCGGGCATGCCTATGAACAAGCAACCGGCTGGCACAAACAGCTACCCCAGCTATAGTCATTCCAACGTCGCATGTTCGGTGTGAGATGCGGTTATGCCGTCAAATAATGCAGTATGCCGCGATTGTCACGATGACTCTCCGCCTGGCCGGCATGACGCAAGTGCTCCAGGTGCGCATAGGTTTCACTTTCTGCCATCGAGCCCCAGCTACGCCGTCGAAACAGGTGCTGTGAGTATTCTTTCACTGAGGCCGGACGGCCGAATTCGCGCGAAATGTCGCAGAGTTTCTCCAAGCGCTCATGATGATGGCGCTTGATCGCGGCACAACGCTCGGCCAGGTCCTGGAACGGGTGACCGTGAGCTGGCAACACCTGGCTGACATCCGACAGCTCTCCAGCGCGATCCAGAGAATCGAAAAATGACAACAGCGGATCTGCCGAAGTTGAGATTCCGGAAATGTGGGGTGTGATGGTTGGCAACACATGGTCACCGGCAATAAAAACGCCTGCTTCGGGGTCGTGCAGACAGAAGTGATCCGGTGTATGCCCCGGCGTGTGCATCACGAACATGTCGCGACCCGCAAGCTTCAACACATCACCCTGCTCAACCGGTTGACTAATCTCCGGCACGGCCATGCCTCGTCCTATCGCCCGCATGACGCCAAACAAGAGACGTCTAGCCAATGGCGGTCGTGGTTGCTGGCCACCCCAGGGTGACGGACCGCCCCACCAGCCCATGTCCAATGCGCCATGATCATGGCCGTGGGGACTGCCAGGCTCGTCACTATCACGTTGCGCTTCGAGATCGTTAAGCGACACCTCGGGTTGCTTCTCAACAATGGATTTAGCCAAACCAAAGCGGAAGCTACGATGCGCCACCACCTTTGCACCGTGTTCTTTTACAAATCGCCGCGCACCACCAAAGTGATCCGGGTGTGAGTGCGTGATTAGCACTGTATGGATATCCTTTGGCTTCAGGTCCGCCTGACGCAGACGATCCTGGATTGCACGCCAGTTGAATGGACCCGGCAAACCAGGATCAATCACCGCGGCACCGTCTTTGTCCAACAGTGCATACATGTTGACATGACCGAGCCCGGGCATGCGTATCGGCAGCTGCATGCGCAGCACGTTTGGCGCTACCTCGGTTACGGTGGTGTCTGCTTTTTCTTGTTCTTGTCTATGGGCCATGGCTTATCTTAGCAGGCGCGTCTATCGAGGGTCCCCGAATAAAACAAAATGCTGCAGCTGCCAATAGTACTGGTGGTGCAAACGAGACTAGTGCGTAGATGTCATCCAAAACGATCGGGGCTGCAACGACAAGCAAAGCTGCATAACTCATTAGATATTTGGTTTCGGAATAGCCTAGATATTTTAGAATAAAGTACCCGGGTGCGCCAAACAGTAGTCCGATGATATACGAAATAGTGAGGGCGGCGACAATCATAAACAAGAATTGCATCAAGGTTAAATCGAACTGAAACACGAAGGGAACTATTCCGAGCAAAGCTATCGCCGGTGCGGCCAGCATGGCTCGGCGAACTTTTCGTCGGTCGTAATTTGTCTTGGACATGCGTGCGGCCTCGGGCTGTTAATTTGAGGGATTCTTGTGACAGTGGCTGCGACAGCCGCCGTGACTGAATTTACGATCGATTGACTGGAACTAGATTATGAACTATCACAGCATCTCCTTCAGCCAAAGTTACCAACACAGCCGCTATGTGCCGTTTGTGTGCTCGCGAGAAAATAGAGTTTAAGGTCCGAGCTACTTTGCCTCGTATTCGTCATGCAGTCGCAGCCAGGACATGGAGGTAGGAAGATCTTGTTCATCGCGCCCCTTGGGTACTAGATCCAACAGATGATAGGCACCATTGAGCATATCCAGACCGCGCGCGTAGCATGAATAAGTGTGGAAGATCTCGCCTTTCTCGGTCTTCGCAAACACGCTCACACCGGGCGCATGTTCGCCGTAGTGATGACCCTGCTTGAAGTTGTAAAAGGTCCTACCGGACTCGATTTGTTCCGGCGTATACCACACATCATAGTCGTTACTGAAATTACTGGGTGCCGACGACACCCAGGTAAACTCCCAACCCATTCTTTGTCTGAATTGTGCAAGCTTTTCATAGGGTGCCTGTGAAACCACTACCAGGGAGACATCCCTCGCGGCCAGGTGGGGGACCACCGGGTTGAATTGATCCGCCCAGAAAGAACAGCTTTTGCAGCCTTCATTCCAGTCGGGGGCGAACATGTAGTGTTGTACGATGAGTTGGTTATGGTCACCAAAAAGATCAGACAGACTTGTTGTACCCGTTTCGGTAGCAAACTCATAGCGCTCCTCGACGCGCACCCAAGGCAATTGTTGTCTCAATCTGGTTACCGTATCGCGCGCTCGCGTCAAGATCTTCTCTTCTTCCAAAAGTGCCAGTCGGGCTTGCAGCCACTCCTGTTTGCTGGCGGTATTAAGCTGATTCATCTATTCATCTCCTTCGCTCAATTGCTCGAGAAGGTATGCCAGACATTCGAGACTGCTGCCCCACCCATCACGATGGGCCGATGCCCGTTCCGCCGTGAGGAACAATTCGTGTGTTAACGCCACTTCTGCCTGTTTTTCGCCCACTGGTCGGAACAGCAGCGTTACTTGCGTCACCTCTGCCGCATTGTCTTCCCAGGCCCATGTGAAAACCAGACGCTCAGGCGGCTCGACCACCAGGTACTCGCCATGAACCACATTGAGTTCATTGCCCGTTGCACCTTGGATAACAAATCGGTATTTACCCCCAACTTGCAGATCCGCCTGCGCTCTTGGACAGGTAGTACCTTCGGGGCCCCACCACCTGGCGATCAATTCCGGTTGTGTAAAGCACTCAAACAGGTGTTGCACGTTAGTGTTAAATACACGACTGAGGTTCACTGATGCATTACAAGCTGATTCTGGATTTGTATTCATGCAGACCCCTTTGACGGATGTTGGTCAATGTACTGTTCAAGCGCGTCCAACTGGCCGCTCCAGAAAAATTGATAGTGCTTCAGCCATTCCTGCACTCTGGTGATCCCCTGGTGATTGATTCGGCAATGATGGCGACGCCCCTCTACGGTACGTTGAATTAACTCAGCACTCTCCAACACCTTCAGGTGTCTGGAGATTGTGGGCATTTTCATATCGTAGGGCCTGGCTATTTCACCAACCGTCAATTCCCCTTGAAGTAACCGATCGAGGATGGCTCGGCGGACGGGATGAGCCAAGGCTGCTAAAGCATGATCTGTCGCTGTGGCGGCTGGATACATCTGCAGGTTTCGCCTTTAATTAGAACTATTCACTTAGCAATAATGCTAACTGTTAGCGAACATGCTATCAATATTTATTTTTGCCAGGGAAGTGTTAGCCACTGCGTCCTGTTAGATTATTAAAGACTCGTCACTGCATAGGCGTAATTTCAGGAGAGGCAGGCGTGAAAATACTTGTTACCGGGCTCAGTGGATTAATCGGCGGCGCGCTGCGCGCTGCGTTAGAGCCAGACCACGAACTGACCGCGTTTAACCGCAGCGATGTTGCCGGGCTGAGAACCGTGCAGGCAGATTTAGGCAATTTCGATGCATTACGCCAGGCCGTCGAAGGACAAGATTTGGTCATCCACCTGGCCGCCAAGGCTGGCGAAGATTTTACCTGGGAGGACCTTCGCGATACCAATGTGGAAGGCACCCGCAATGTGTTCACTGCCGCCACCGAAGCCGGTGTTCCACGAATTGTATTCGCCTCCAGTGGCGCAACCGTTTCGGGTTGTGAAACCGATGAGCCATACAAAGCGCTGGTCGAAGGTCGCTATGACGACCTACCAGCGAGCTGGCCAATGATTGACGTTACGATGCCAACCCGACCAAGCGGAATATACGGCGCCACAAAAGTTTGGGGGGAAGCACTTGCTCGACACTTTGCCGACACCACGTCGACTACGTTTATCAATGTTCGCATTGGCTACGTCAACGCTGAAGACGAGCCTCAAGGGTTTCGTCAGCGTAGTGTGTGGTGCAGTCAGAGAGATGTGGTGAACGCACTCAGCCGGGCAACTTTGCAGCCGATCGACGTCAACTACGCGACATTTTTCGCCGGGTCCAACAACCGCTATGGCTATCGTGATTTAAGCCACGGCAAAACATTGCTTGGATACGAACCCCAGGACGGGGCCGACTAATCAACACACTCTTGCAGCAGACGCCCCCGCGGGAACGTCTGCCGCGCGAGATCAAGCCATACGATGCAGCGCGCAGATCTTGTTTCCAGAAGGATCACGTAGATAAGCCAGGTACATCTTGCCTAGCCCGCCTTCACGGACACCGGGTGGATCTTCACAGGTAACCCCACCATTAGCGATGCCCGCTGCATGCCAGGCATCAGCCGTTGCCGGATCCTTGGCCGCAAAACCAATTGTGCTGCCATTGCCATTGCTGGCGGGCTCACCGTTTATTGGTGGTGTGATGGCAAATATGCCGCTGTCTGTCATGTAAAAGCAGCGGCCTTTATCGTCCATGTTTCCTGGTCCGTGGCCCATAGCACCCAAAACCGCATCATAAAATTTCTTCGACTCTGCAACGTCATTTGCGCCGATCATAATGTGACTGAACATTTCTTCTCCCTGATATTATTGTTGGCAAGCTTTGCCAATTTGCTTTGCTCGCCGCTTATCATACCGCGATGGAGAATCGTAATTGCGTAAATGTCAGTATAATCCCCTCTAATCAGTAACCCTCGGAAGGTACGTCTTGAAAGACTCACGCATTGTAGTAATCGGAGGTACGTCGGGTATCGGTTTTGCCGTGGCCCAGCGAGGGCTGAGTGAAGATGCACAGGTGATCGTGGGCTCCAGCAATCCAGACAACGTAGATTCGGCGGTTGAGCGGCTGGGCAGTGGCGCGTCGGGCCACACCATAGACGTTCGGGATGAAGCAAGTGTTGCAGCTTTTTTTGAACACGCCGGGGCTTTCGAACACCTTGTATACACCGCCGGTGACTGGGGCGCCATCCGTAAAGGGGGTACCATTGCAGATCTGGACCTCGACAACGCGAAAGATATTTTTACCGTGCGGTTCTGGGGAGCGCTGACCGCAATCAAGTACGCTCAGGCACAAATCGCAACTGCTGGATCCATCACGCTCACCGATGGAGCAATTGCTCACAGACCACGAAAAGGTGCGCCAGTGAATACCGCGATGGCCGGCGCCGTTGAACATCTGACGCGATCCCTGGCAGTAGAACTGGCGCCCTTGAGAGTGAACGCTGTTTGTCCCGGTTACGTTCTGACTGAAGTGTGGAACAGCATTCCTGAGGATGCTCGCGAGGAACAGATCCGCAATATGACCCAACGCCAACCCTTACCCCGGGCCGCAGAGCCATCTGAGGTCGCTGAAGCCTACCTCTACCTGATGCGTGGCACCTTTTCCACAGGGCAGGTTCTCATTGTCGACGGGGGCATGACGCTCATCTGATCACAGCTAATTTTTGAGGTGCAATTCATACCAGTTAGTCATTTTACGCTGGTTGTTTGCTTTGCGAAACTTGCGCAGTTTGGTCATACCTAACTTTTCTGCCAGCGCCACAGAAGGCAAATTATCCGTCGCCATATTAGCTACCAGGCTGCCGAGTCGATGGCTCTTCGCCCATTTCACAGCACCTTCAACCGCCTCAAAACCATAGCCCTGCCGCCAGTATTGTTGCGCAATAATGTAACCCAGGTCGTTGATCCACTGCCCTTCCAACTGCATTCTGACGATGCCCACATCGCCAATGATCCTGCCATCTGCCAGCCGTTCACAGCACCAGCGACAATATCCATCACCACGCATGCCACCAATGGTTCGATCGAGCCATGCCCGCGAAGCAGCTTCATCGAGTGGTTCAGGCCAATGCGACATGGTCAGCGGATCGCTCAGCAGGCCATGCAGGCTGGCAAAATCATTATCTTGCCAGGTGCGCACTCGCAGGCGCCGGGTTGTAAATATTTCCAAGCCAGGTTCAGCCTTCTTGCGCGGCTTTAGCCTGTTCACTGGCATACAGAGCTTCTCGATCGTGTTCAAAGCGGCGACCGGCGAAAAAGAACAATGGGATCGAGATCAGCGACAAAAGCGTAAAGGTCAGCAGGGTCCAGGTGTATGGCTCCGGGTAGCCATTGTTGGTCATATAGTCGATCACTACGCCACCCGTTGTTACGCCCACACCCAGGCCGACGAAGTTGAGCGCCAAAATGTAAAAGGCAACGACGGTCCCGCGAATGCGCGGTGGCACCAGTTCCTGCACTGTAGAAAAAGTTGGCCCATAGAAACAACCCAGCTGAAAAAAGCCAATGAAGATACCCATCCAGAACCAGATGGAATCCGGGTCCACGATACGATAGGCAACAGTAAAGGGAGCCAGGACCAGCAGAATCCAGAATAGAAACATCGGCCGGCCCATACCCGTTTTGCGCAGAAAAATATCCCCGCCTGCGCCACCAAACAAGTTACCCAGAATACCGCCGAAAAACCCCAGCCAGGCGCTGGCTTCGGCAATTTCAGTACGATCAAAGCCCCGTTCTTGCACGTACCAGAGTTGGTCAAAAGTACCCGCGCCTAAGATAAAGTGAAAAGCCACACCGCCGCCGATGGTCATTGTCAATGCCGGGGATTGCTTGAGCGCTTGCCAAAGAGTACCGACGATCTCTCGAAACGACGGCGTGTCATCCGCGTTTCCACTGCCTAGAGCGTGCTTGCGCGGCGTTTCCTTCATGAACAGCATGACAACCGCCAGCACAATGCCGATGGCGCCCAGCAGATAGAAACAACCGCGCCAACCCAGATAAGGCTCCAGATAGGCCACAATAAAGAGGCTCGCCGCGATGCCGACCGGCACCCCCATGTAGTAAATACCCGAAGCAAGTCCTAACCATTTCGACGGGAATCTGTCCGACAGAATCGACATTGCGGTGGGTGTCATGATGGATTCACCCACACCGATGAACATCCGCGGCAGGGCCAGACTGGCAAAACCTTTCGCCATTCCTGACAAAGCGGTGAGCACACTCCACAAAGCCAAACCTGCAGCAATCAATCGCGTACGGTTTACGCGATCTGCCAAGGTGCCCATGAACAAACCCATGGCTGAATAGAAGAAGATGAAAACCAATCCGGTGAGCAGGGCGAATTCGGTGTTGGTAAGTTGCAGTTCCGGTACGATCCAGTTGGCAAAACTGCCGAGTAATTGACGGTCAACAAAGTTCATGACGTTGAGCATGGTCAGAAACATGAGAAAACCTATATCACGACCTCGCACTACATCGTCTTCGGATGCATTCATCTCTATCCTTTTTGCAGAATGTTAGGTCACTTCAGAAGTTCAATCCAATGCACGACAGAAATTGGGCTATCACTCGCTATATGCGTTTGACAACCGACGTTGGCCGTCGCCACAACATCCGGCGAATCGCTTAACAATGCGGCGAGTTTGTTGGCTTTCAACTGGTCCGACATGCGAGGCTGCAATATGGAGTAAGGACCGGCCGAACCGCAACATAGATGCGCATCCGGCACCGAGGTCAACTCATAGCCTGCGTTCGTCAGTAACTTCTCTACGCCACCATTAAGTTGTTGACCGTGTTGCAGTGTGCACGGCGAATGCCAGGCGACTTTCTGACCCTCATGGGTCGCTGCGAAGTTCAAATCCTGAGCCAGCAAATATTCACTGACATCGACGATCTTTGCAGCCACGGCCGCCGCCCGATGAGCGTAGAGTGGATCATGCGCCAGCAGACGGCCGTAGTCCTTGCAGGTAACCCCACAGCCGGAGGCGGAAGATATAATGGCTTCCACCTCCCCTAACAGTGGGAAAAAAGTATCGACATTACGGCGCATGTACGCCAGGCCCCCTTCACTATTGCCCAGATGCAGATCCATTGAGCCACAGCACACCTCTTCTGCTAACGTCATTGCGCCAATCTCGTGCCCATCGAGCAATTGCGCCAGATGTTCATTCGTTGCTGCGGCGTTCACCTGCTGGGCACAACCATTCAGCAGCAGTACCCGACGGCTGTGCTGAGATGTTGCCGTCAGTCCCCGTCCGATGCTTTGTGGCAGGTTTTTGCCCAGGCGCTTCGGCACAAACCAGCGAAAAAGACTGCCTAAACGCGCCATCGCTCGCAGGCGCCCTGGTACAGGCACCATCCACACCAGCAATCTGCGTAACAAACCTTGCAGGCCTGGACGGCTGAAACCTATGTGCTCTCGGGCAATTTCCGCGAGTTCTGCATAGGCAACGCCAGAAGGGCAGGTGGTCTCACAAGCGCGGCAGGTCAGGCAACGGTCCAGGTGCTGGGTCGCACGCTGCTTATTGGCACCGGTTTCTAAAAGCTCCGATATGAGATAGATGCGGCCGCGTGGACCATCGAGTTCGTCACCGGTGAGTTGGTAAGTGGGGCAGGTCGCGTTGCAAAATCCGCAATGCACGCAACTGCGCAGAATTTCGTTGGCACGCGCGCCGGCGGTTGTGGCCAGAAATTCGGCAGAAAAATTAGTCCTCATCGCCCGACCCGAAGTCCAGCGGTGAGGCAAAAAGGCCAGCGGGGTCAAAGGCTTGTTTTATTGCCCGCATGTACTTCTTCTGTAGCTGCTCGATGGGCATCGATTCCCCTAATGCCCAGGCCCAGCCATTGCAATCACGTGTGTAGCGTGCCACCAGATCTGCATCGTCATGCCACAGCCAACGCAGCCCGCCACCCCATTCCAACGCCATCGCGGTTGCATCTCCAGCAAGCAACCCGGCGACCGGCGACGCAGGCGGCACGATAATCCGCCACAGTTTTTGCTCGGCGTTACCAACACTATCCATGGAAGCCGCTTTGAAGAAAGCCAGGTTGTGGTCTCTGACCTCTGCCCACATCTCGCCGCCTTCTGAGCGCTTCCCACCCAATTGCTCAGCGGCCTGGGCCACGCCGACAGCAGAACCCGACAGGCGCACATGCAGTTGCCCGCCTATCCACCAGGATGCAGAAACCGGCCAGTGAGATTGCGCGAGTTTCCGGCACTGATCGATCGCCGTCTGTGGGTCGAGTTCGAAGACGACGGTAGCGCGTTGTTCGGAAATAGGTTGAACCCGCAGGCTGACTTGTAAAATTGCACCCAACGCACCAAATGCGCCCGTGGCCAGACGTGACACGTCGTAACCCGCTACATTTTTCATTACCTGACCGCCAAATCTGAGGTGTTCACCTATGCCATTCACCAACTCAACCCCTAGCACGGCATCTCGAACCGATCCCCCCCACGGTCTTGCCGGACCCGACAAGCCACTGGACACCATGCCTCCGACGGTGCCTGTATCGTGAAATTGTGGGGGTTCAAATGCCAGCATCTGGCCTGCATGGGCGAGCTCAGCGACCAAGTCTTTGATCGTGGTACCGGCACGTACCGTCACCACCAGCTCTGCCGGGTCATAGGTGACGATACCCGTGTGCTCAGTCATCGTCAGCATCTCACCGGACGCCGTTGGCAACCAGGCACCTTTGCTGCCAGCACCGGTAATACTGAGCCGGCGTTGGTCTACGCCTGCATCGCGCACCGCGGCTACAATACGTTTGCTGTTGTCCATCAAAACCGTTCAAGGCCCGGAAAAGGTAATTCGCCGTGGCGTACGTGCATGCCGCCCAGTTCACCACAGCGGATGAGCGTCGGTATGCCCTTACCTGGGTTGAGAATATCAGCTGGGTCCCAGGCCGCCTTGAGGCGAAAAAATTGCTCAAGTTCAGCACTGCTGAATTGCACACACATCTGATCGAGCTTCTCGATACCGACGCCATGTTCACCAGTGATCGTGCCACCGACGGCGACACACAGTTCTAATATGCGGCCGCCCATTTCTTCTGCAGCCTGCAGTTCCCCGGGCTTATTCGCATCGAACAAAATTAATGGGTGAAGATTGCCATCACCGGCGTGGAATACGTTGGCCACAGGCAGGCCGTATTCCCCGGACAGCTCATCGATGCGCGCGAGCACCTCGGCAAGCTTGCCGCGTGGGATGGTGCCATCCATGCAGTAGTAGTCCGGTGCAAGGCGCCCCACTGCCGGAAACGCGGATTTGCGGCCCTTCCACAAACGCAGCTGATCTTCTGAGTTCCTCGCAACATCTATCTTGTACGCTGCGTTCGCCTCTAAAATCCGCGTAACTTGATCACTGAGCGGCGTGATTTCCACATCACTGCCGTCCAACTCGATCAACAAAATAGCCGCGGCATCTTGCGGATAACCTGCATGGACAAACTGCTCTACGGCCTGCACCGCCAGTTTATCCATCATTTCCATACCCGCGGGGACGATGCCGTGACCAATGATATCGGCGACTGCGTCACCTGCAGTCTGCAGGTCGTGAAAAGCCGCCAACATCACCACCACCGCCTGGGGTTTGGGTAGCAGAGAAACCGTCACTTCGGTAATAATTCCGAGCATTCCTTCTGAGCCGCACAGCACAGCCAACATATCCAAACCAGGTGAGTCATAGAGCGCGCCGCCCAGTTGCAGAATATCACCATCACTTGTGAGCACGCGCACCCCAAGCACGTTGTGCACCGTCAGCCCATATTTCAAACAGTGCACGCCACCTGAGTTTTCAGCAACATTGCCACCGATGCTGCAGGCGATCTGCGAAGAGGGGTCCGGCGCGTAATACAGCCCGTAGGTGTCCGCTGCTTCGGTGATCGCCAGGTTGCGCACGCCGGGTTGGACGCGCGCGATGCAGTTGTCCGGGTCAATCTCAAGAATGCGGTTCATCTTAGACAAGCCCAGCACAACGCCATTTGAATGTGGGCGCGCACCTCCAGACAAGCCCGTACCGGCACCTCGGGGTACCACGGGAATATTGTGCTCGCGACAGATCCGCACGATCGCAGCCACCTGATCTTCGGTTTCCGGCAGTGCGACGATCCAGGGTTGTTCGCGAATCGCAGTCAAGCCATCACATTCGTAAGGACGCATGCCCGCATCATCGGTTATCAGGCCGTCAGCGGGGAGATTTGCGCGTAGAAGTTCACAGATGACCACGCGGTCGGGGCTTGCCGTATTCATGGTGATATTATGCAGAAAAACCCCGGCAGATGGTGCAGAGGTTGTCGATCTTATTGGTTTTTAGAAGTGGTAGTTAATCGCCGCGTAGGGACCGCGAACTTCTATGTCAGCGGCGTCGACATCGTCAAAGGTAGCAAGCTCGATTCGCACAGCTCGATATCCCAACTCGATGCCGAGACCGATCTGACTTTCCCAACCGAGTTGCGCATCAAATTCGATGAGGCTGTTGTCATCGTATCCCATGCCCTGCACCTGGGCGCCGACCCACATGCCAGTAAGCGGTAGATCTACCCGGGCTTTGGCATACAACAAGGGGATCACCTCATCGAATTCTGCTCTGGCGGTGTCTATTGAGTTTGCCACTTCGATTGAACCTTGCAGCAGACTCACCGCCAACCCCAAATCCAGGGACACGACATTGTCGAGTACTTCGTAATAGAACACTGCATCGGTTTGCCTCAGGTCAACCACTGTGGTCACCGTATCATTCAAGGTAAAGACCTGACCGTTGAACTCAATGGTTCGCGACAACACATCGGCACCGTCCACATCTATGCTGAAATATTGGGCACGAATGTTGGGCAGTACCGGCACACCGTGTTCCAGGGCGAGGTAAAAAATAGCATTGTCATCGTCATCCAGACCCAGATCGTCTTGTAGATCGACATCGGATATTCCAGAATTGATATCGCCACTGAGTTCCTGCTGCCAGGTACCTGCGCCGGCATATACACCCAGTAGCGTGTCTGCCTGGACGGTGCCAAAGGGTAGCAGGCTGAGGCTGAAGATACCTGCAACGGCTAACTTTATACTGTTCATCTCAACGACTCTCTCTGCGTGAGTGCAGACCGATGCCCACGGTCTACTCATTTTCGAGAAATGATTCTAGATGCCCCGGCACGCCGGGGCGTGAACCAGTAGACAACTAGCATCCGCACGCAATGGGCTTTAGGCTATGTGTGATCTAGTCCACAAAAATTAAGGCCGCAGCCATGAGTATCGACGAGCGCTTTCATGATCTTGGTTTGACTTTGCCGGAGCCAATGCAAACCAGCACGCTACCCTTTGAGTTGACGCGCATAGATGGCCAGATTTTATATCTGTCGGGTCATGTGCCAACAGAGAGTGATGGATCCATGGCCAAACCACTGGGTAAGGTTGGCGATCAGGTCAGCCCGGAGGAGGCTTATAACGCGGCTCGTAAAGTGGCTCTCGGGTTATTTGCCAGCATTCATCAAGCACTCGGCTCACTCGATCGAGTTGAAGCCTGGTTGAAGGTGTTCGGTATGGTCAACGTCGCCCCCGGCTTCAACAAAATCCCACCGGTAATCAATGGCTGTTCGGATTTGATACTGGAGGTGTTCGGCGCGGAAACAGGTGCCCATACACGTTCCGCCGTGGGCATGGCAGAATTACCATTTGGTGTGCCCGTGGAAATAGAAGCACAGGTAAAAATCAGATTATGATTTATCATATCGTCAATGCCCGCATCGTCAACGAAGGCGAAGTGATCGAACAAGATGTCGTCATAGATGGCGAGCGAATTGCGAGCATTGGTGGCGTCGCCCCGGACAACGCGACGGTCATCGATGCAAACGGTGCCTACCTGATTCCCGGCATGATCGACGATCAAGTGCATTTCCGCGAACCCGGACTTGAGCATAAAGGCACCATCGCCACAGAGTCCCGGGCCGCCATCGCCGGCGGCATTACCAGCTATATGGAGATGCCGAACTGCGATCCGCTGACTGTCACAGAACAGGAACTGCGCAATAAGCGAGACCGCGCCGCCAAAAGTTCGTGGGCCAACTACGCCTTTTATCTCGGCGCAACCAACGACAACCTCGAGGACATAAAGCGTGTCGACAGCTCGCTGACCTGCGGCGTCAAAATTTTCATGGGCGCCAGCACCGGCAATATGCTGGTGGACAACCGGCAAACTCTGGAAGGTATTTTCGCTTCCACATCGCTGTTAGTTGCCACTCATTGTGAAGACACGCCGACCATTCTCCTCGCCGAAAAGGCGGCTGCAGAAAAATGGGGTGAAGACATTCCTTTTTCTGAACATCCCAATATTCGCTCTGTAGAGGCGTGCTACAAATCGAGTTCTCTGGCCGTTTCGTTGGCAAAAAAATACGGCACCAAACTCCATGTTCTGCACCTGACCACTGCCAGGGAAATGGAACTGTTTACCACCGGGCCAGTACAGGATAAGCAAATAACTGCAGAAGCCTGCGTGCACCACCTGTTCTTCAATGCCGATGATTATCCGGCCAAAGGCGCTGATATAAAATGCAATCCAGCGATAAAGACTGCAGCAGACCAGGCGAGGTTGTTACAAGCGGTTATTGAGGACCGTATCGATGTCATCGCCACAGACCATGCACCACACACCATCGAGGAAAAAGCCCGCAAATACGCCGCTGCACCCGCCGGTCTGCCATTGGTGCAACACGCATTGGTATCTTTGTTTGATCGCGTCAGCGACGGCACTTTCGACGTCACCCGGGTAGTGCACAAAACCTCCCATGCCCCGGCCATTTTGTTTGCGGTGCAAAATCGAGGCTATGTGCGTGAGGGGTATTACGCCGATCTGGTATTAGTGGCACCGAACGACAGCGATCTCGAGGCTCCGATTCTAAGCAAATGCGGTTGGAGCCCATTCAGCGGACACCGCTTTTCGCACAAAATATCTCACACCTGGCTCAATGGTGCACTTCGCTACACCGACGGTGAACTCATCGATGGCGAAATGGGTCAGGCGCTGACTTTTGATCGCATCTGATAGCTTTCCAGACAGGTACTAATCCTTCAGCAGGGTCATTAACGCGACCACCGTCGACTCAACACCCCGGGTCACCGCTGGTCTTGGGGTGATCTTGAACAGCGGCGAATGATGACTCGGTACCGGCTCGCCACCTGCTGCGGCTCTCTCAAAGTCTTCCTTAGGTGTACCCCCAATTGCCCAATAAACACTCGCTATATCCGGATCGACGGTAAAGAAAGGAAAGTCCTCGGCGCCCATCCCTGAAGTAGGTTGTTCGGTGACTTCACTTGCACCAATATGCTCGATCCAGGCTGCACGAAGCCGTCGAGCCAATTCAGGATTATTCACCGTCGGCGGCACATTTTCTTCTGAAATGATCACCTCCGGCAACATGTCTTCAGGCAGCCCCGCCACCCGGCCCATGTTGACCGCGATACGCTCAATGCCTTCGAGCAGAATCTTGCGTGTCGCTTCATTAGTATTGCGCACGGTGAGTTGCAAATGGGCACTGTCTGAAATGATGTTGTGCTTGCTGCCCGCGTGGAACGAACCCACCGTTACCACACCAGGCTGACGCGGCGATAATTCTCGAGCGACCAGGGTCTGTAAGGCGAGCACGATCTGGCTACCGAGGACCACAGGATCCTTGCCTGCATGGGGGCTGGCGCCATGTGCACCAACGCCTTTAATGATGATATCGACAGTGTCGGCTCCCGCATAAGGGCTACCTTCCGTCACGTTAATTTTACCGGCTTCGTTTTCTGCAGCGACATGGAACGCCAGTGCATAGTCCGGCTTGCCAAAGCGCAACCATAAATTGTCTTCGCGCATAGCCCTCGCACCCAGCACTCTTTCCTCCGCAGGCTGCACAATCAGCATCAAAGTGCCAGACCATTCATCGGTGTTCGCTGCCATGCGGCGCGCGGTACCGACCAGGCTGGTGATGTGTACATCGTGGCCACAGGCATGCATTACTGGCACGGTATTGCCGGTGATGGGGTCGCTCTGGGTGGCAACCGAAGCATTTTCCAACCCCGATTTTTCTTCTACTGGCAGCCCATCCATGTCTGCGCGCATCATCACCATAGGACCAACTCCATTTTTCAACATAGCCACAACGCCAGTGCCACCGACGCCTTCAGTGACGTCAAAGCCCGCGTCACGCAACTCAACCGCCATACGTGCGGCGGTCTTATGCTCGAGCAGTGAAAGCTCCGGATTACGGTGAAAGTGGTCGAACAAGGCACCCAGATGCTCATCGTAATCTTGCGCGATCATCTCTTGCAGGGTCTGATCTTGTAAGGTCTGAGCCTGTGATGAGACTGGCAATGCCGACGATGCAAAAAGCAGAGCGGTGAACGATATAATTGTAAAAGAGTTGCGCATAATATTTCCCATTGTCGCTCAGACTATAAATATTGCTGGCTAAGCTGCTGCACGGTAGCGAAGAATTCTTCCGCCACTTCAGCGATCACCTCGGCGACCGGGCGGACGCTGTCGATGCGGCCACAAACTTGTCCCGTGAGCGCGATGCTGGCCTCCATGTCACCACCAAAATAGAGATCGGTGGCAGAACCAAATTCTGTCATTGCATTGGTTTCTGTTGCAAATTCAAGGCGACTGGTTTTTTCCGTACGCAACGCACGTAATGCAGGTGAGTGGGCACGGTTGAGAAAAACCGTGTCGGTTTCTTTGGCATTGATAATCGCGTTCTTCCAGTTTTCGTGCACGGGAGATTCCGTCGAGGACACCATGCGCGTACCCATCTGCACCGCTTCGGCACCAAGCGCGAAGGCCGCTGCCATGGTGGCCCCGTCTATGAAACCACCGGCGGCAATAATCGGCACATCAACTTTCGAGCGCACCAGCGGCAACAACACCATGGTCGAGACTTCCTTGGGATTCTTGAATCCTCCCCCCTCGCCACCTTCGACCACCAATCCATCCACACCGGCATCGACCGCCTTCAGCGCTGCGTCCAGACTCGGTACAACATGAAACACGGTCAGGCCCGCGGACTTCAGTTCCTGCGTATAGCGCTGGGGATTACCTGCCGAGGTGGTGACAAACTTGACGCCCTGATCAATGACAAACTGCACGATGTTCGGATCGCTAACAAATGCCTGTGCAATGTTTACGCCGAAAGGTTTGTCGGTGAGATCGCGCATTTTCACAATCTCTTCGCGTATCACATCGAGTTCACCGGATGATGTTTCGATGATGCCCAGACCACCGGCATTGGATACGGCAGAGGCTAATGGCGAGCGGGCGATCCAACCCATCGGGGCTTGAACCAGCGGGATTTCGATACCGAGTAGGTCGGTGATTCTGTTTTTGAACTGCATACTATCCTCTTGTTCTTGATTGTTGCCACGGCGTTTTGGAGGAGAGCTGTTTTCCTTTCCGGACCGCTGCGAGTACATCCTCTTTCCAAAATAGGAGCGCTTCGGCGGTGGCGTCCTCTTTTTATAATAGGAGACCAACGATCGTGAAAGGAAAACAGCTCTCCTCCAAAACGCCTGACCAGCATTCTCAGCGAACGGGGATAATAGCAACTTAATGCAGAATATCGGCGCTAAAAGTATCGACATGACGCGATTGGTCGAACCGCAGGGTTCGGACGTAGTCACCGATGCGCAGATTGACCTGATTCTGTTGGGCTGGGAAAAGATCGTGTAGCACTGTGCACTCGACCTGCAGGCTTGCCGGGTATTGCGGCATGGACAGTTCCTGATAGATCCACAGGTAGTCGCCGGAAATCTGCGCGCCGACGGCTTCGGGGGCGAGGTGTTCAGCGCCTTGGGTGAGTTTGAAATGCTGTTCGATGTAGTACATGACCCGAGCCTCGGTGGCGACATCGAGGTCACCACCGGGTGCCCCTAGACGAGCCAGTAAGGACATGGCGTCGTCGAGGTGAATGGAATGCACAATTTCAAGCATGCCGGACTCTGCCCGCCAATAGAGATCTGTCAGGCTGTATTGCAGCTTGTGCGCGTAGGCGCACACACTGAAGACTGCGGCGGCGCCTGTTAGAAACGCTCGGCGAATCACTTAACGCAAGGCATCCGGCGTGGACAGCGGTACTGGCTTGCCATCCGCCGCAGTCTTATCCTTGCCTTTGAGTTCGACCAGCATTTCCTTCATCAGGTCACGCGTGGTGCTTTCGGCTTTATACAACTCAAGTCGCGAAGGCATGATCTTGCGTGGAAAGTAGTTGTTGGAGCGGTCGACATCTGCGGTCTGATGATCAGGGTCGAGTTCGATCGCCCGCAAGCGCCTGGGTAGGATCAGCAGCTTGGTTACTTTTTCTGAGTTATATCGCCAGATCTCCGCGGGCACGTCATATCGTTGCACTGAATCGTCGGCAAAGGTCAGTTGCAAGGGCAGCGCTGAAAGCAACCCGCCTTTGTTTTCGAAATCGACGAAATAGACATATTCTCCCGCTTGCACGGCACGCGCCAGCACGTCGCGCTCCCAGGATTCCAGGTTCTCGAGGTAGCTTGTGTAATCGTTGCGTTGTTTGTCCGATACCGTGTAGGGGTCATTTTCGTTGTAGAAATCCCGTAAGCCTTCGATACGATCAAGCCGAGGAATCCTCCCTTCCTGCCGATTGCGGATTTGCGCCAGCGGTTCGGGTCTGAGCGTCTGGTCGAGACGGCGCTTCTCGAGCGCTTCTATTTCGGGGTCTTTACTCGAGATCGTGTACTCACGAATGGCGCTTATGTTCACGTCCACATGGTCGGTGCCATAGAACCAACCCCGCCAGAACCAATCGAGATCTATCGCAGAGGCATCCTCCATGGTGCGGAAAAAATCTTCAGGGGTCGGCCGTCGGAAACGCCAACGGCGCGAGTACTCGCGAAACGCATAATCAAACAACTCTCTGCCCATCACGGTTTCGCGCAACACCATCAACGCCGAGGCAGGCTTGGTGTAGGCATTGGGGCCAAACTGTAACAGCGAGTCAGATTGGCTCATGACCGGCACCTGGTTCTCGCTGACCATGTAACTGCCTATGGCATCCAGCAGCGATGGTTTATCCCAGTGATTGTGGAAATCTTCCTCCCACTCCAATTCGGCCAGATGTTGCAGGAAGCTGTTGATGCCCTCGTCCATCCAGGTCCATTCACGTTCGTCGGAATTGACAATCATAGGAAAGTAAGTATGGCCAATCTCATGGATGATGACCCCGATCAGGCCATGTTTCACCGCTCGCTTATAGGTCGCGTCCGGGGCATCTTTAACTAACCCCTCTCTCTCGTGCTCTTTAATCGGCTTTGGACGATAGCCATTAAACGTCAGCATCGGATATTCCATGCCGCCCCTCTCCCACGTATTGATAGACTGAGCCGTAGGGTACGGATAAGGAAATGAGAACCGCGAATACACATCCAACGTATGGATGACTGCCTCCGTCGAATATTGGGACCAGATCGGGTCTGCCTCAGGCGGAAAGAATGACATCGCCAGCACCTCTTTCTGCTTGCCACTGTCCTGTTTGTGTACAGCGGCGTCCCAGATAAATTTGCGCGAACTGGCCCAGGCGAAATCGCGCACATTATCAGCCTTGAAACGCCATGTTTTACTGCCGCGGGCCTTATTCTGTTCGTTTTTCAGGGCCTCCTGGGGGGTCACAATGTAGACAGGTTTCGACGAGCCCCGTGCAACCGACATACGCTCACGCTGCACACGGCTCAGCACATCTTTGGCATTCATCAGCTCACCGGTGGCAGAGACGATGTGATCGCTCGGCACGGTCAGCTCAACATCGTAGTCGCCAAATTCCAAAGTGAATTCACCGCGGCCTAAAAACTGCTTATGCTGCCAACTGGTGTAGTCGGTGTAGGCCACCAGACGCGGGAACCACTGCGCCAGGAAAAAGATATAGGTGTCATTCTCGGCAAAACGTTCATAGCCACCGCGACTGTTCATGGCGGCTTGTTCGACTATGTTGAAAGACCATTCAATGACCAGTGTCTTCTTACTACCCGGTTTGAGCGGTGCCGGCAGGTCGATGCGCATCATTGTATCAACCACAGTGTAGGGCAGACTTTTACCCTTTCCGTCCGCCACTTTGCTTAACTCAAACCCGTAGTCGACATCCTGCATGGATTGATGTCTACGCATTGCGCCAAAACTCAGTTGATCACTGACTTTATCTTCCGCCTTGGCGCCGACCAGGGAACGCTGTTGCAAGGAATCATCGCGAAAGCGGTTCTGGTCGAGTTGCAGCCATAAGTAGCGCAAGGTATCTGGCGATGCGTTGGTGTAGACGATGGTTTCGGATGCGGTGATGCGGCGCGCACTTTCATCCAGCCTGGCTTTTATTTTGTAATCTGCACGTTGCTGCCAATAGTCAGGCCCGGGCGCACCAGCAGCATTGCGATACACGTTTGGATCTCTCAACAGGTGGCCGAGCTGACGGAATTTATCGATCAGATGCTCATCGGGTTTTGCTGCTTGTACATCGGCCAAACCGGCCAGCAAAAGGAGCAGCGTCGATACCCTCAGCATGATTTTTTTCATCCGCTGGTTCCTTTGAATACACACTCGCCATTGACCCAGGTCTCCAGCACCTTGATCTGGCTGAGTTGGTCTGGTTCTACGGTTCGTGGATCTGCATCCAGCACCACAAAGTCTGCGAACTTATCCACTTCGAGACTGCCTACTTCGTGGTCCGAGTGACATTGCCAGGCTGCGTCGAGGGTCATGGCCCGCAATGCTGCTTCTACACTGACGCATTCCTGCGGCGACAGTATCTCAGCGGATTTCCACATGTTGCGAGTTACCGCGTTTTCAATACACCGCAACGGGTTCATCTCGGTCACCGGATCGTCTGAGTGAATGGTCCAGCGGATCCCTTTCGCCTCACAGGTACCGGTTCGATCAAGCAGCGAGGCTTTTTCCAGACCGAACACATCGTCGATGAACGCTGCACCCCAATAGTGCACATGGCCGATGAGAAAACTGGGCGAAAGTCCGAGCTTGACCATGCGCTCTATCTGATCGTCGTGCAGAATGCTGCAGTGTTCAATGCGACAGCGTTGGGGGCCGGCCTCCAGACCTAATGAAGCCGCGCGCTCAAACGCATCCAGCACGCGATCGATGGCAGCATCGCCATTCGCATGGACGCACACTGCCCAGCCTTCACGCAGACGTTTCTCAACCGCGGCGTTGAGTTCGTCCACTTCTATATAGGCGATACCCTTCGATTCTGAGTCTAGAAACGGTTCGCGTTGCAACCCCGTGCGCCCCTGGTTCGATCCATCGCTGACTATTTTCCAACCAGTGAGGCGTACCCACTCATCGCCAGTGCCCCATTGTGCACCCAGTTTGTCCCATCGCTCTGCTATCACCTGAGCCAATGAATATCGAAAGCGCACGGTCATGCGGTTGCTGTCATGCAAGCCCTGATACAAATCAAGTTCTTTCACGCCTTGAAACAAACCGGTGCCTTGATCACACAACATGGTGATACCCAGCGCGTTGGCCGAGGTGAAAACATTCAAACAGGCATCAGCCAGGTTCTGCTGTTTGGTGTAAGGGTTATAGCGGGCAACCAGGGCCATCGCAGGTCCGGCTTTCAACACGCCATTCGGTGTGCCGTTGGCATCACGTCCAATCTCAGCACCTTGAGGGTCCGGGGTCTGCGCATCCACACCCGCAATCTCAAGTGCCATTGAGTTGCAATAAGCCAGGTGCAACGATGCGTTGTATATAAAGATCGGGTGTTGCGTGCTGACCTCATCGAGCATTTGCCGGGTCAAATAATCAGGTCCTTCCTGCAGAGAAGGGTCAAACTGGCGACCCACCAGCCAGTCGCCAGCGGGTGTATTCGCCGCTTTGCTGGACAGGTGCTCAAGCGCAGCTTCAGTGCTGGCGAAACGAAATGGCCCGACATTTTCGAAACTGTGCAACATGGCCAACGGTGCCAGATGCATGTGTGGGTCGATGAAGCCCGGCAGCAACACTTTGCCCTGGCAGTCGATCACGGCTTCGTCAGACGCTGCGGCAGGCGCGTCCGCCAGGTTACCAATCCAAGCGATCTTGCCTTGTTTAACCAGCATTGCTTCTGCCAGCGGTGCGGCAACATCCATCGTCATAATTTGCGCATTGATCACGAATACTGAACCGCATATCGGCTCGAGTTGCTGTTGCACGGCATCCGCATGATCCGTCAGATCTATGTCGGCTGCTGTCAAAATTTCCTGGAAGACATTGGCACAACAGGGACAGGCAAAAGGGTCCAACGCATGATGCTCGGGCACCGAACGCGTCAACCAGCTATCATCGGGCAACTCAAAGTGCGATTCGTGACTATCTTCAAACACAACGCATTCCAGCAGCGAAAGACAAAGCGATTCTACCAATGACTGACAACAGCACACACTACGATATTGCAATTGTCGGCGCCGGCGTTGCCGGTCTGTCCGTCGCTTACTTTTTATCACCCCACGCCAAAGTGGTGGTGTTGGAACGTGAAAGTCAGCCCGCCTATCACAGCTCTGGCCGGTCTGCTGCAATGTATATCGAAGGCTACGAGAATCACGTGGTGCAAGATCTGACCAAGGCTGGAGCGGATTTCTTTTTCACGCCACCTGCGGGGTTTGCCAACAATCCGTTGCTATCACCGTGTGGTGGACTGACCGCTGCCGGGCCTGGGGAAGGGCCAGCCTTGCGGAAATACCTCGACGCCTGGCAACCAAAGTGCCCCGAGCTGGTTTCAATAAGCCCCCGGGAGACGATGGATATCGTCCCCATCCTGCGCGAGGATTGGGTCTCGGGTGCGGCTTATGACCCAAGTTGGCATACCATCGACGTACACGAACTCCTTTCCGGTTACCAGCGCGGTTTGCGGCAACACCGAGGCAAATTGCTGACCAGCGCAGAAGTTACATCGTTACGGCAGAGCGATGGCAAATGGTCATTGCAGGCAGGCGAACATGCATTGAGCGCAGACCTGGTGGTCAACGCCGCAGGTGCGTGGGCTAACCACGTGGGTTCTCTCGCCGGGCTCGCCGAAGTACCGCTTACTCCGATGAGACGTACGGCGGCGATTATTCCCGCACCGGGCAACACCACCGGTTGGCCTTTGGTCCACACGATCAGCGAAGACCTGTATTTCAAACCGGAAAGCCCTGGCCTGATGGTCTGCCCTCAAGACGAAACGCCATCTGCCGCCATGGACGCCTTTGCAGATGAGCTGGATGTCGCTATTGCCCTGGACCGCTTTGCGCAGATCGCCGACCATCCGGTTGAGCGGATCATGCACCAGTGGGCCGGCTTGCGAACATTTGCCCCAGACCGCTATCCAGTAGTGGGCTTCGCCAACCAGGCCAAAGGGTTTTTCTGGCTCGCAGGCCAAGGTGGCTTCGGTGTGCAAACCTCTCCCGGTCTGGGGCAGCATGCTGCCAATGCAATCCTCGGCCGTGAACAACCTCAGCAGAAGATCAATGTTGCCCGCTTTGAAACTTAAGCGAGCGCCGCTCCTTCCAAGGCAAAGATGGGTTATCCTGCCCACACATTTGCTGCGCGGGGAAGCGCCATGAAAATCAATGTCGAAGTGGATATCACGCCGGAAGAACTACGCCGCTTTATGGGCTTGCCAGACATACACGACATGCAACAGAACCTGATCGATCAGTTTTCACAACGCCTGCAGGATTCGTCAGATCAACGCGATGAATTTCTGCAAGGTATGTTCAAAAGCGCTATGGGACCCTGGCAATCTCTTGTGACGATGATGTCCAACGCACCCAGCACCAAACCGGAGAAAAAAGACTAACGAGGGTGTACCATTCCTGGCGACACCTTCCCTGAATTGGAGCCAGATATGAGCGAAACAGACGATCAGGCAACAGGATCTTCCGAACCTGTCGAATCCACCTCAAGCGACACCGGCCCGAGCACAGAAGAGAGGCAGTGGGGTATGTTCGCCCACCTATCAGCCCTGGTTGGTTTTGTTGTTCCATTTGGCACGTTGATCGGACCACTGATCATCTGGCAAATAAAGAAGAACGAAATGCCTTATGTAGATGAGCAAGGCAAAGAAGCACTCAACTTCCAGATCACTGTCGCCATCGCATTTGCAGTCTGCATGTTGCTGGCATTCGTCTTGATCGGTTTCTTGCTGATGCCCATCGTTGGCATAGGCGCATTAGTGCTGACGGTTATCGCGGGTATCAAAGCTAATGAAGGTAACGGCTACCGTTATCCGATTTGCTGGAGAATCATCAAATAGCGGTCATCTGTTGGCAGTAGTTTTAAAGGCCAACATCGCGGCGGTTGCCAGTAGAACCGCCGCCACTACCGACGACCAGACAAAATCACCAGACATGTCCGCCATGCGACCGGCTACCGCAGGACCCAACAACTGACCAACGGCAAACGCCACGGTCATCGCGCTAACGGCAAAGGCGATGCGGTGAGGTGCCGCCTCTCTGGCTGCACTGAGACCCAGCGCTGTAATCGCAGCAAATGTGCCGCCCAACAACACGCAGGCAACAACCAGCCACCCATAGGAGTCACTGAGACCAGCCATCAGAACCCCGGCACTTTCTACCAGATAGGCCGCACACAATGTGTGCACCAGACCAAAGTTGTTAGCCAGCCACTGCCAGACATACACCGAAGGCACCAGCGATAAACCGACAACTACCCAGACGCTGCGGGCGTCAAAATTGGCCGTCTCTAGTCCACCCGCGATGGCGACCACAAACGTCGCCGCGATCACGTAACCAAAACCGAAAAAACCATATCCAACGATCAACCGCCACAGCCTCGAATCTGTGCTGGTCCGAAGGGATACCTGGCCCGGTTGTTGCGGTCTTGCAATTTGCAGTCCGGCGATGAGGAACCAGGCCAGGGCCATCATTACTGCAGCAAGCAAACCCAGCCGTGCCCACTGCTGTGCAACATCACCAGTCTGATATACCCCGAACATACATACCAATATGCCAATGCCGACACCGGCAAAGTGCACATTGCCGAGTCGCTCCGCTCTTTGTTCGGCCAGCACATAAATAAGCTGTGTGGTGACTAGAACAAGACACAAAGCGCTGGCAACGCCGGACAAAAATCTCACGGCCAGCCAGGCAACGTAAGAGCCGATTTCAGCGCCGAAATAGGTGGTGGCGGCACTTGCCATCAGGCTGAAGGCAATCCACAACCGCACTTGCGGCGAATTGGCAATTTGTGGCGCCAGCAAAGCGCCGACCATGTAGCCGAAGAAGTTGGCGCTGGCGACATCGCCTGCCTGGGCAAAGGACCAGCCGAATTCGGCGACCATCTGGGGTAACAAAGGGGTGTAGGCGAAACGGCCGATGCCCATGGCGGCGGCCATTACCAGGGTGGCGGAGATTACCCAACGAACTGAAGTCGAGAAGTTCAATGTATTAGACGAATTGAAAAATCGGACCTCGGACCGAACTTGGAGTCTAGAATCTCAGTCCTACTCCCAACTTGCAAGGCTATACGTAATTCCGGCTTCTAACAGCTAACCAGCGGATTCGCGTAGGTCGGGGAGTTGATAGCCTTGGGCTTCGAGGTCGGCGCGCACGACTTTCTTGTTCATCTTGCCGGTGGCAGTTAGTGGGATGCTGTCGATGTAGAGGACATCGTCGGGTAATTGCCATTTGGCGAAGGCGGTGGCGCAGTG
>SMVB01080160.1_pt1 | contig 40366 bp, 30 predicted proteins | sample 2456461 | NCBI WGS metagenome assembly SMVB01 (sample SAMN11095934, study PRJNA526329) | marine sediment metagenome | biome: Marine sediment; feature: Surficial sediment; material: Deep marine sediment; isolation source: Hadal surficial sediment | place: Pacific Ocean | collected 2014-05 | depth...
CTTACCGCAGCACGAGATATTCGTGATCAATCAGAGAATCTAAGTAGCGGTACTTTCGCCGACGAACTCGATTTTTCGGTAAATTCGAATCTAGGTGAGGTTTTTACCAACGAACGCGCTGGCCTGGCCATCAACCAACGACTGGGCGGGCGCACCACCTTGGACCTGAGCGTTTCTTATGATGAGGAAGACTATGAGGACATCGGCCGCGATACGCAGACGCTCGCCATACGTCTCGGTCTGAATCGCAGGCTTACCCAACAGCTTTCGCTGACCCTCGGATTGTCAGCGGACACCCAGGAGTTCGATGATCAGAACGACGAGATCGATACGCTGCGCGGTGATCTGTTTGTAGATTGGGCGCTTGGACGTCGAACCAATGTCGGCATTGGTGTTCGCTACGAAGAGCGCAGTAGTGACAGCAACCTGAATGGCCGGGAGTACGACGAATGGGTGGGCATGATTCGTATCAGCTACGATGCGATCGCAACCAATTAGAGATTCGCGAGAGCCTGTTCCGCATCCGGAGATTCGGTAAACTCGCCCAGACTCAATGCTCGTTGCAAGGCTCTCTTTGCTGCCTCGACATCGCTGTTCTCCCGGTAAGCCACACCCAGGTGATATTGCACCGTTGCGTTATCCGGTCTTGCCCGGGCACTTGAGCGCAACAGATCTAAACCTTCACGCACGGTGCCTTGCTGGACCAGAATCCAACCCAGGGTATCTTCAATATCCGGGTTTTTGGGCGCTGCAGTATTGGCCTGCCGGGCCATTTCCAGTGCCCGTTCGTCACCCTGGGCAAAGTAGATCCACGCTAAGTTGTTAAGCACCACTGGGTCTTTGGTCGGTAACATCGCTTCATACTGAATCTTTGCGTCATCGGACTGTCCAGCTTGGATTTGCGCATTCGCCAGCAGTACTTTGAAACCACGATCCTCCGGGTGGCTGGCCAACCAGGCTCGCAGACTGCGCTGGGCCTCAGCGAAATCACCTTGCTGAAGCACAACCAATGAATATCTCGAGGTACCACGGCGAGAGCCTGCATCCGCCATTGCCCGGAAATGCGCTTTGGCTTGCTCTGCCTTACCCGCCGCGATAAACGTATCACCCTGCAAAAGATCAATCTCTTCACCGTCAACACCCTGCGCACGCAGTTGGTCTATCTGCGCCTGGGCGGCAGCAGCATTGCCTTCAAGCAGTTCAAGCCGCGCCATGCTGACTCTTGCCCCGGCTGGTACTTTTGTACCTTGTTCAGCAAGCTCAAGGTTGCTTCGGGCAATCGTGAGATTGCCCAGCCTGAGCTGAAGTGAGCCCGCCGCGGCGAGTACCGCGCTATTATTTTTGAACTGTTCAATGAGCGTCTGTAATCGGCTCGCCATCTTCTGCGCTTCATTACGATCACCACTACGCAAATCTATTTCCGCTTTGATCAACAACACGTCCGGCACATCCGGCGCCAGTTCGTACGCTGCCTGAGCCGCACGTTCAGCCTCTTCCAACCGCCCTGCCAGCCCTAACAGACGCAACTGACCCAGCCGCGCTCGTACCGATTGAGGAAAGCGCTGCACAGCGTCGGATACCATAAGCAGGGCTTCGTCGGTTTTGCCCTGGCGCACCGCCAGATCCACCAACGCCAGAGTTGCATCAACGCTATCGGCATTGCTGCTGAGCACAGCTTGAAAGTATTGCGCCGCTCGCTCAAATTCGCTGTTTTGTTCTGCTATGCGAGCCAGGTTTTTGGCGGCAGGGAAGTAACTGGCATCGAGCTTCAATGCACGCTCAAACGCGATGGTTGCGGTGCTGGTATCACCCTGGGCCAGTGCAATTGCGCCTTTAATATTGTACCCAATCGGATTTTCCGCACTCTTTTCTATGAGATTTTCTACAGCTTGGGCAGCACTGGCGTAGTCCTTGTCGCGCAACTTCAGCATCACCAGGATATAATCACTTTGGAACTGATCGCCGTCTAACTGCACGGCGCTATCAAGTTCTGCTATCGCCTGTTGATCCTGCCCGATGGACAACAGGCTCAATGCCAGTTGATTGCGGAAGGGCGCCATATCCGGAGCAAGATTCACCGCCTGTTGGAAGGCTTCAGTCGCCTGCGCCATATTGCCCGTTCGCAAATACGCAGCACCCATCATGGCCCACACTTGAGGATCGTCATTTTGCTCAGAAACTGGTTGCAAGACCTCGACAACAGCGTCGATTTTGCTTTGTTCGTTGTAGATCGACGCCAACAGTTTGCGTACCGAAACATTACCCGAGTCCCGGGCAAGATAACGGCGTAAGTTATCCTCAGCCTGGTTCAATTGCCCTTGCTGGGCTTTGACTGCGCCCATGAGATACAGCGTTGGCAGGTGATCCCGGGCATATTGCTGAACTACCCGCAAAGCCGCTTCAGCGGCGGCCAGGTCGTTTTGCTTGAAACTGATCAGCCCTTTGAGATATTGCGCTGGTGGGAATTCACTAACCCGCGCAATCAGCGCATCTGCGTGTGTTTGTGCGGCAGTTAGATCTTCCGCTAACAGGTACGCGCGAATGGTGCCAAGTTGGCCTGAAATATCACCGCCCAACAGCTTTTGCGCCTGCGCGAATGACTCAAGTGCTGCGGGAGCATTGTTCTGACTTAGCTCTACCTCACCTTTTAACAACCAGCCATCACGTTGTTGCGGATATTGTTGCACTAACTTCAACAGATAACTGTAGGAGCGCTCTACATCCTTTTCCATCTGCGCAACTTTTGCCATGCCGAGCAAGCCAACAGGTAAATGTAACCCCTGCTGCAGCAATGGCTTCGCACGTTCAAAGTCTCCGGCCGCAAGATAAGCTTCAGCCAGCACCACTGCATAATCTGGATCAAGACGTTCAGCTTGTTCAAGCTCGCCCAACACCTGTGTATATCTGCCCATGGCGGTTTTGGTGCGCAGCAGGGTTAACCGCAAGGTGTCATCGACAATGCCCAGATCGACCGCTCGCTCAAGCTCCTTCAAGGCGGAAGGTAGATCTCCGGAAAGAAAATGCAGTTGACCCAACAAAGAACGGGCTTCACCCAGAGACGGATCCTTTTGGATTGCATTCTTGAGCTCAATAATCGCAACCCGGGGCTCCCCTTCCGCTACATTCACATGAGCAGATTGCAGATGTTCGGCTGCAGTTTTGGTGTCGCAAGCAACGCTGGCTGCGACCAGCAAGCTGATCAACAACCATCGAGAAATAGCGTGGAACCCAGGCATCAGGCATCCTTCAAGTATATTCATCACCCAGTGTAGTCAATTCCACCGATGGGTGATAACGCCTATGAGTGAGTCGAATGTGAAGCAATCCTCTAAAGTGATTGCTTAACCACCTCATTTGATAAGGCGCTTTCATCACCTTCAAGATCAACTGCCGTCATGGCTAGATAGTAGTCTCCCATCAGCAAGTCCATGCTGTGGCTGGTGGCGGTTCCCGGAACTTCAACAACACCATCGTAAGCACCGCTAGTGAAGCCATAGTGGATCCTATATACGCTCAGGCCACTGATAGGGGTACCATCGACGTTTTCTGTCGGTGGCTGCCAACTGAGTTGCAGCGAGCCGATGACAGAAACGCTCACCATAGCCACCGCACTACCACCCGCACCTGTGCAATTCAGGCTATAGGTCGTCGTCGTCGTGATGGCGGAAATAGTCTGTTGGCCGCTTACCGCTTTCGCGCCTGTCCAGCCTCCGGATGCGGCGCAGCTACCAGCGTTCTGCGAACTCCAGGTCAACGTGGCACTAGCGCCCGCGTTTATCACCGTCGCACTGGTCCCAAAACTGATGGTCGGCACCGGGTCTGCTGTTGGATCCGGCTCGGGTTGTGGATCTGGTTCGGGTTGTGGATCTGGCTCAGGCTGGGGGTCCGGCTCAGGCTGAGGGTCGGGTTCTGGCGCAGGATCAGGTTCAGGCGCAGGATCTACCGGGGTCTCGCCATTGATCGACACACCAACCACTGTGGTTGTGACTCCACCAATACCCGTGCAGGCCAATTCAAATATCGTACCGCTGCTCAACGGGTCGGTGATGTAAGTACCCTGCACCGTCTGAAGGCCGCTCCAACCACCATCTGCCACGCACTGATCTGCATGGCTGCTGGCCCAACTCAGTGTCGAACTCGTATTGGCATCAATACTCGAAGGATCAGCGCTAAAAGAAACTATCGGCGCCATCGCATCGTCTTGGGATGCCTGCTGTATGGCAAGATCATCGATCACCGTCGTATCAGACAGGGCCATACGTTCAGGTAGTCCCTGCAGCGTGTTACGCGTGCTGGTATCCAGTGCACTATCGATCAGACTACGTACACTCGCTGTATCGGCGGCGGCTAAGACCACCATCAGCTGCACCAGCTCAGCATCGCCAAAAGCACCTTGCAGCAGCGCCAGCGCATCCATAGCACCACTGATCCCAGTTACGCTTATCGGTACGGAATTTACATCGGCATCGCCAAAATCCGGCATGACAGTACGTATCGCCTGGTTCATCAAGGCAGAGGCATCCTGCCCGTCCACTTCCAGACGACCTGCTAAAACTTCCAGGCGCACACCTGCTTCCACTGCTTTAGCAACTGCCAACACGCGCGCATCGTCTTCGCCTACTGCAGCCAGCAACTGGCCGTCCATCGCCCCGTCGGCAAGATCACACGCCAACGTCTCCAGTACTGTCTCAAGTGTTACGCCGGGTAGCGCAGCACCCGTGCGACGAATCCATTCCCCCAGCGCTTCGTTGGCTAGCACTGCGGTTTCAATGTTGGTGTTGTCTATCGGGTCCGTCATCGGGTCGCCCAACACATTGCTGTCTAACCCGATACCCAGATCTCTAGCCACAGCCTCCCACAATGAACCAAGCCGCGCGTTGGTGACGCCGCCGGCGCATTGAGCAGCTTTGACGACCAGGGTCGTTAACGGCGAGACGTTGACCGTCTGTAAGCCGCTGCGGTGAATGACCGAAATCATTTCAAAATCAACCGGTCGTTGCGTCACCAGGTCGGTACCGCCGCTGACGGTGACCGTTACGGGTAATGGTGTGTCGGCAGGAATCGTTACGCTATAACTGGCTTGTTCACTGCTGGTGCCGACGACCACCAGACCACCGTCTGCGTCAACAAGGGTGATATCCGCACCCACCACTGGCCCGTCACCAATACTGCCGTTGATCTCAAAGGGATCACTGGAGGAGCCTTCATCACTACCACTTGAACACGCCACAACGAAAATCGTGGTGGCTAACAAGCAAAGTTTTCTGGTTATTCTCATATCTCTCTTTCATCCCATCGCGGCTGTAAAATAAAGCTATCGCCGTGAAAAATTACCGCCTTGGGTCTGTCCCGGACCTAAGCGTGTGAAAGAGTGTAAGTAGAGGCTGATTTAAACCCTGTGATGCATGCCACGGGTTTGTATTGAAATTACGAAAGTGTGCGCTAGCGCACAACTGACAGGAGTCACCCCAATGTTAGGGAGGATCAGGGAATAATTTTGCGGATTTCGTTGGAATAGCTACTTTCATTATTTTCCGCATCCAGCGCGGTCACGGCTAGAAAGTAGGTACCTGAAGCCAGGGACATATCCCATTCACGGGTCTCGGCGGGCAGATTGATGCTACCGGTGTAGCCACGCGAGCTGTCTCCCCAATAAACATTGAACCCCGTCAAGTCTGTCAGCGCTGTGCCATCGACATTTTCTGTCGGTGCCTGCCAACGAATGATTTTATCGACGACCGCCACCGTGACCAGCGCAACTGCACTTGCACCTTGAGCAAAACAAGTGAGCTTATAGGTCGCATCAGCTGTCAACGCAGGCGTCGTGAAGGTACCGCTCAAACTGCGGGCACCGGACCATGCACCACTGGACTCACAACGATCAGCGTTGTCAGACGTCCATGTGAGCTGGACCTGTGCATTGATCAGAACACTGGATTGATCACTGCTGAGGGCGACACTAACGCCACCTGCCTGGGGTACATCGACGGTTATTTCTCGCAGAGCACCACCGCCAGGACCGGAGCAACTCAAGGAGAAAGATTGTGTCTGTTGCAAAGGTCCGAGGGTTTCAGAGCCAGAAGTAGGCTTGTCACCGCTCCAATCACCTGATGCCCGGCAGCTATCTGTGTTGCTACTGCTCCACGTTAGCGTAATGCTGGTGCCACTGGTAACAGAACCAGCAGAAGCAGAAAACGACAGCGAGGGAGGTGGCGAAGAAGACGGGTTGACAGATTCTGCTGTTGTCTTGGCATTCCCGCTACCACCACCGCCACCACTACAGGCAACCAATGCTAAGGTTCCGGCAACCAACAGACAGCGGCGTCCAAAAGCCACAGCCTTTTCAGTACCGACTAATTTATCGACAACCCACCATGAAGGCAGGCCATCTACTGGTCCAATCATTTAAGAGAGAAGTCCACCGTTACTGGTACTTATCTATATACCGATCTACTTGGTTAACCCGTGGACGCGCACCCAACAACCAGGTCGTTAGCAGAAAATTTACGCGTATGTTCCGCCCCTCATAACAGATCCTTACGCGTTTGGCGCACTCTAAAGCCCAATGTTGATTCGGTAAAGACAAATTTCAGAACATCCAACCGAAGCTGCACTTCTGCTAACATTCGCGCCTTAATTAACGACCCCAAATTCCGCGATGACCGATCCCGTAACTGCCTGCGTACTCATCATCGGCAATGAAATTCTTTCCGGACGTACTCAGGACGTGAATCTGAATCATCTCGCCACCACCCTCGGCGAGTGGGGGGTGCAGGTTACCCAAGCCCGGGTTATTCCAGACGTGATAGAGACCATCGTGGCAGCGATAAATGAGACACGCGCGCAATTTGACTACGTTTTTACCACCGGCGGCATCGGTCCAACCCACGATGACATTACCGCCAGTTGTGTGGCCCAGGCTTTTTCGGTCGAGTTGATCAAACACCCCGATATTGAAGCACGCATCCGACAACGCCCCGCGCCACCTGATGTCATGGCGAGCCGTCTGCTGATGGCCCGGGTTCCCAGCGGCGCTGCGCTCATCGACAATCCCACCGGCGGGCCGCAGGGGTTTGTTATCGAAAATGTGTATGTGATGGCCGGCATACCGATGATCATGCAAGCCATGTTGTCGACCCTGGCAGGCAAGCTGAAAAACGGCCCCATCGTCCGCTCTCGCACGATTCGAGCCTATTTGGGCGAAAGCCAGATCGCCCAGGCTCTCGGTGAAATCCAGGACAGTCATGGCAATGTCGACATCGGCAGTTATCCGTTCTTTCACGATGAACGCTATGGCACGAACCTGGTGATTCGTGGTACTGACACCCAGGAGATGGAAGCCGCTGCGCAAGCTATTATTGCCACTGTCACTGCATCCGGGGAAACCCCAGAGGATCTGGGCACTGAAGATTAGCCTCAAGTTCCTACTGTTCGTCGGCACCTGCGCAGCAAGTGCCCAAACCCCCGTAAACGCCGAGCAAGGATACCTCGCGCTCGCAGGTTACAAAGCACAAGCCATATACAGCACCAGGCCCGCACAATCCTACTTCAGCGCAGCAAAGGAAAATAAACTCATGGCCGCAACCGCAGCCCTGGATGCGTGTACCGCAGCGAACCCGATACAGACTGGCGAGCCGGGCTACTGCGAGCTGATACGCCTCGATGAACAGCGCATTACCACCGCTGCCATGATCAAAAGCCGTATACCAACCAACCCGCATCCACTGTTTCTGTGGCGTTATCGCCACGGCGACACCACCGTTTACCTGGGCGGATCGGTGCACATCCTCAAACCTGGATTGTATCCGCTGCCTGATCAATATCAGCAAGCCTTTGATGCAACACAACGATTGGTGCTCGAGGTCAACTTAAGTGCGTATTCACCCCAGCAGATGCAGGCTAAAGCCTTGCACTACGGCCTGCTGCCCGACGCACTGCTGTTGCAGGACCTTATACCCAGCGAGATGCACGCCAGACTGGCTGCGATCACCCGGCAATATGGGTTGCCGTTGGAAAAGTTGGGGCGATATAAGCCGTCGTTTGTCACTCAACAACTGGCCATGCTGGCCCTTATGTCTGTGGGCTATGACCCTGGTCAGGGTGTTGAGACGTATTTTACCAGACAAGCGCAAAACAAAGAGATTCTCGAACTGGAAAGTATCGACTTTCAACTCGATCTGTTGATGAATCAACCCATCGAGGTGCAGGTGGCCATGATCGAGGATATCCTGGCGCAGATCGATCAATTTGAACCCTTCACAGCCGATCTGATTACGGCATGGCTGAGTGGCGACGATGCCGCCTTCGAACAAGCTTTCGATGCCCAAGCCGGAGCCTCAGCAGAATCCCAGGCATTCATGCGGGCACTAATCGATGAACGCAATGTCGGTATGGTGAACAAAATCGCTGACTATTTGCAGGGCCAGGGTAGTTACTTCGTTTTAGTAGGTGCCGGCCACTACATTGGCGACAACAGCATCATCAAGCTGCTCGAACACCGGGGCATTCAAGGCCAGCGTATTTACTCAGACCAGACCATCTCGCCATGACCACCAAGCCAGGTGACTTCGTACCTGCCACAGGGATGGCCAATCCACACCTGCAAACTGTGTTGTCCAGTGTGGTAAAGAAAATCATCCAACCAAAGCAACATGCAGCCTTTAATGCGGCTACGGTCACTGAAATCGTGGAGATCGACGGGGTTCGTCTGGCGGTCAATTTAAACCTGCAAGTCGGCCGACCATTGATCATGATCATCCCGGGCTGGCTGGGTAGCGCCAACTCGACCTATGTGCTGTCATCCGCCAGCGCACTGGCAGAGGCCGGATTTTCCATCGCACGCATCAACTTACGCGACCATGGGGGTACTGCGCACTTGAACAAGACTTTGTTCAATTCAGCATTGATCGACGAAGTGATTGCATTGGTAGGCGCTCTGGCAGCAGAACACGGCAATGGACACTCGGGATTGCTTGGCTATTCCCTTGGCGGCAACTTCGCTTTGCGGATTGCGCGCGCTAATCCAGCGCTGTCGACCCTGGCTATCTGTCCTGCTATAGAACCTGCAGAGACCATGTACAGAATTGATCGCAATGCCCTATACCAGCGCTATTTCGTGCGCAAGTGGCGCCAGGTATGGCACGAAAAACAAGCTGCCTTTCCACAGTCTTTTAAATTTGCCGACGCTTTCACCCTCAACACCGTCAGTGCGCTCACAGACTACTTTGTTCGTTACCATTCCGAGTTCAGTTCTACCGCCGCATACTTCCAAGCCTACGATTTGTCCGCAAGCACATTGCACGGGGTTCAGGCACACATACTGGCTGCGGCTGACGACCCAATTATCCCTGCGGCGCATTATACAAATCTGCCCTCGAGTCTGAGCGTGCACATTACCGAACATGGTGGCCACGCAGGCTACCTGAACTCCTGGTCGCTAAGCAGTTGGGCTGACCAATACGCAATCAATCACTTTAATTCCACGTTGGCAAACTAGCGTCTCATGAAGCGATTAAGGAGACTCTGGCAAAGTGTCCTGCCGCACCGAACCCAGGCGGGTAAGTAACGGCGCTAACGCCAGTAACAACAGACCCGTCCCTACACCGACCCATCCCACCAGGTAAAAAGTTTCCTGGTAGATAGCCAGTGAATCTGCGCGACTGGCCTGGGCACCACCTTCAACACTGGCCAGGGCGGCAATAATCCCGGCTACATAGTGGGCGACGGATGACGACAGAAACCAAACACCCATCATCAAACCAACTACCTTACGCACCGCGAGCTTGGTAACCATGGCTAATCCCACCGGCGACAGACACAGTTCACCGCTGGTATGTATCAGGTAGGCAAATGCCAGCCATAACATCGCCACCTGACCTGTGTCGTCGGCTTGTTCTATGCCGTGCACCAGCAACAGGAAGCCAAGACCTGCCTGGGTTACGCCGAGGCCAAACTTGGTGGCATGACTGGGCTCTTTACCCATGCGGCTCAGCCACTGCCACAACCAGGAAAATAATGGTGCCAGTAAAATGATGAAGCCAGGATTGAAAAACTGTAACTGCGAGGCGGTGATCGACAGCCCCAATATTTCTTTGTCGACATTGCGGTCGGCAAACAGATTAAGAGATGTCCCTGCCTGCTCAAACAACGCCCAGAAAATTACAGAATAAGCAGTCAGGAACAACAGCAAGCCCATACGCCTGCGCTCATCCGGGCTACAAGAGGCGAACATGTAAATCAGCACGCCGGCGACTGCGAGCATGGAAAACACCACCAGCAACCCACCCACATAGGTCTGATGTTGCATGAACCACCAGGCCACCGCCACCATGCCGATGGCTCCGAAGTAGATGCGGTGTTGCAACGAAAAGCCTAATTTCGTTTTCGCCAACACCGCCAAATCTGGTGGTTCACCGTTTCCCTCAAGCCATCGACGTCCACGAATAAAGGTCACCAGGCCCACCAGCATGCCGATGCCAGCCAGGCCGAAGCCATAAGACCAACCGTAGGTCTCGCCGAGGTAGCCGCAGGTGAGGGTCGCCAGCACGGCACCCAGGTTGATACCCATGTAGAAAATAGTGAAGCCGGCATCACGGCGCGGGTCGTCGAGAGGATAAAGATCGCCAACGATGCTGGAGATACTGGGCTTGAGCAGCCCGACACCAACGATGATCAGCGCCAAGGATAGATAGAACACCTGCAGGGCAAAGCTATCCTGGACAATCTGCCCGTTTATCAATTGCGCCGGGGCACCCTCATACGCCATACCCAGATGACCCAGACAAAGCAGTATCGCGCCAGCTATGACCGCCTTACGAAAGCCCAGATAACGATCTGCGATGAGACCCCCGATTACCGGCATCAGATAAACCATCGCCGCATAGCTGGCATAAATGCCAGAAGCGGTGGCGTCGTTGAACAACCAATGTTTTGTGAGATACAGAATGAGCAAACCGCGCATACCGTAAAAGCTGAAACGTTCCCACATTTCAGCAAAAAACAGCACCGCAAGACCGCGCGGATGACCCAGAAAACCCTGCTTGCTCATAGGCTCTGTTGCACCTCGACATTGCCTCCGGTGACGATGATCACCACGCGACCGGTTGCCTTATGCACCGGCCCATACTTTAGTAGTGCGGCCACCGGCACCGCGCTGGATGGTTCTACCAGTAGCTTCAAGCACGACATGGTGAGCATCTGGGCGGCCAGAATTTCAGCCTCCGTGACCAGTTTCACCGGCAAGGCATAATCCTGTAACAGCCTGAAGTTAAGCACTCCCAGCGATGCCCGCAAGCCGTCTGCGACGGTGCGCGGTGGATAGGCAGCTTGACGTTCGCCACACTGCAAGGACATAAATGCATCCTTAGCCAACTCCGGCTCGGCACCCACTACCTGCACCGATTCGCCTATCGCCACCACAGCACCGGCTGCCAGACCACCGCCACCAACCGGCAACCAGACTTCATCAACGCAAGGACAGTCCTCAACAATTTCCACGCTGGCCGTGGCTTGTCCGGCAATCACAGCCGGATGGTCATAAGGTGGGATGTAATGAGCACCGGTATTTGCGGCGAGAATCGCCAGGGTCTTCTCCCGGGCCTTAAGCGTGGTGCCACTATAGACAATGGTCCCGCCATAACGACGAATGGCAGCGCGCTTGAATACAGATGCGTTGCGCGGCACCACAATCGTTGCCGCAATACCCAGACTCTGAGCCACGCTCGCCAGCGCAGCACCATGATTTCCAGAGGAGTGCGTAACCACACCCAGGCGCCGTTGCGCCGAGGTCAGACTCAACACCGCGTTCATCGCGCCGCGATATTTAAACGAACCGCTTTTTTGCAGGTTTTCACATTTGAATAGCAGATCTACACCGGCACGACTACTGAGGGTAGCGCTACTGACCAACGGCGTGCGATGTATTCGCGCGCGCAAACGCCGGTGTGCAGCTCGAACGTTTCTCAACGTTGGCAAAACCGACATGGTTATGCGGCTGGAAAGCCACCTGCCTTAAGCAGCATCGACGGCACAGATTTACCCAACACCGATTCAAGCCAGGCCGCCCCCACAAGCAGTGCGTCGAGATCGACGCCATGAGATATACCAGAGCGGTCCAGCATGTAGACCAGATCCTCAGTAGCAATGTTGCCCGATGCATTCGGTGCAAACGGGCACCCACCAATGCCACCCATGCTCGCATCAAGTGTTTCGACGCCCGCTTGCAACGCAGCGTAGGCGTTAGCAATGCCAGTATTGCGGGTATCGTGGAAGTGCGCCCGCAACGGCATATCTGCTCCTAATTTTTCCCGCAACGCCTCGAAGGCGGTAAAAACCTGAGGGGGTACAGCAACGCCAATGGTGTCTGCCAGGGAAATCTCAAGGGGCGCTGCGTCTGCCAGGGCTTGCGCGATATCGACCACTCGCGCCAACGGCACTTCGCCTTCAAACGGACAACCAAAGGCGACCGCAATTGTCGCTTGCACGGCAAAGCCCGACTGGGCGCCATGCCGAATCACACGCCTGGCCATGGCAACGGCGTCGGCAATATTCTGCCCCTGGTTGCGCTCACCGAAAGTATCAGACGCGGGTATTACCAGACCCGCCTCGTTCAGACGCTCGGTCGCTCGCAAGCGATCATAGCCACGTTCATTCAGTATCAGACCAGTGTAGGTGACATCTCCACGCTGGGGCAGGCGCGCACAAACATCCTCCGCATCGGCCATCTGCGGGACGCGCGTCGGATGCACAAAACTGGTGACCTCAATGCGCTTGCAACCGGCTTGCAGGGCGTAGTCGATGAGTTGAAGTTTCTGCTCGGTATCGAGCAGCACATCTTCGTTCTGCAAACCATCCCGAGGGCTGACCTCCATAACGGTCACCTGATCGACCAAGTTCAACTAAAATCCCTCACGCAAGGATACGGTCTTATTAAACACGCCCTCTAGCTCGGGGTCTTTATAAAAATAGCCCTGGCGTTCAAATTGAAAGCGGCGATCACTGTGCGCAACGATTGCGGGTTCGACAAAACCCTGCTGCACATGCAGAGAATCAGGATTGAGATCCTGCAGAAAGCTATCCGCTGTCGGCGCGGGCACGCTGAACAGCCTGTCGTAACTACGAATCTCAACCGCTACCGCGTGCTGAGCCGAAACCCAATGCACCACCCCCTTCGGCTTCAGCCCACTGGTATCGCTGCCACTGCGTGATTGCGGAATATAAGTGCACTTCAGTTCCACGATCGAACCGTCTGCGCCGGTGATATATTCATCACAACGAATAATGAAGGCGTAGCGCAAGCGCACCAATCCTCCCGGACTTAAACGTTTCCACCTGCTCGGCGGTTCCACCGCAAAGTCTTCCTGTTCGATGTACAGTGTCCCGGAAAACGGCATCATGCGTTGCCCTAGCTCTTCCTTTTTACCGTGCCAACGACCGGGCAACTCATCCTCCGGGCCGGGCCAATTAGTCAATGTCACTTTGAGCGGATTCAGCACTCCCATGCCACGTCGCACTGTGTTCTCAAGATCGTGGCGGATGCAAAATTCAAGCAGGTTCATTTCCACGTGATTTTCCTGCCTGGTCACCCCTACCCGGGCACAGAAATCGCGGATCGCTGCGGCCGTGACCCCGCGTCGGCGCAACCCGGCAAGCGTCGGCATGCGCGGGTCATCCCAACCTGCAACCAGACCTTCTTCCACCAGACGGTGCAACAAGCGCTTGCTCAGCACCGTGTATTCAAGACCGAGCCTGGAAAATTCAATTTGCGGGGGATGGAAATTTACCTTGCTGTTGTCCAGCACCCAGTCGTACAGCGGCCGATGGTCGGCAAACTCTAACGTGCACAAAGAATGGCTGATACCTTCTAACGCATCACTGATGCAGTGGGTAAAGTCATACATGGGATAAATGCACCAATCATCACCGGTGCGTTGGTGGCGAACATGGCGGATGCGATAAAGCACCGGGTCCCGCATATTGATATTCGGTGAGGCCATATCGATTTTCGCCCGCAACACGTGCTCGGAATCGGCAAATTCACCCGCCCGCATACGCGTAAACAGCTGCAGGTTCTCATCTACACTGCGGCCCCGGTAAGGGCTATTTTTGCCTGGCTCGGTCAGTGAACCTCGTTGCCGCTGGACTTCGGTTGCCGACTGGCTATCCACATAGGCCTTACCATTGTTGATCAAATCAACAGCAAACCCATACAGTTGTTCAAAGTAATCTGAAGCATAGGTTAGCGCGGTCCATTCATAACCGAGCCAGGCGACGTCTTGCTGTATTGCCTGCACAAAATCTTCGCTCTCCTTTATCGGGTTGGTGTCATCAAAGCGCAGGTAAGTGGTGCCGCCATATTCCTCGGCGACACCAAAATTCAGACAGATACTTTTAGCGTGCCCTATATGCAGATAGCCGTTCGGTTCAGGCGGAAATCTCGTCACCACAGACCCTGGCGACTGGCCCGCGGCCAGATCACGCTCAATGCGTTGTCTTATAAAGTCTTTTACTTCGTGGTCCATGTTTGACAAAAATCGTCGCTTATCTAGAGGATGAGCATCTTGCACTACACCAACAAGGATGGAAAACCCCGGGGCTGAGTCTGCAAGCCTGCTAGAATAGTTTTTTCGCTCGGGTATAGAATTATCTTGGTCAGAGTTCTGGTCGTTGTCATAGGCTGCGCGGTATTTGCCGGGGCCAGCGTATTCCTTGATCTGAGCAAACCACTATCAATCAGAATCGCCAACGGCATGCTGGGCGAAAACTGGTACCGTATTCAGATCGGTGCCGAGCATATCGGCTTCATGTACAACCACGCATTCCTGGACCATCTTGGGCGCCGGCATTTCACCACCGTTACCCATTTCCAGCTGCAGGATAACGCGCCGAATACTTTAACCAAACACCTGATGTTCAGCGCGCTGCCCCCTTATGCACTGGAAAGCGCCTCCTACACCAGCGGTCAGGTACAACAGAATTTTTCTACGCAGGTCAGCCGCGGCAACCACGGTTATCAGGCGAGGCTGCAGCGCGGGGGGCAAATCAGCGAGGTTGATTTGGACTGGCAATTTGATCTGCCTACCTTCGTCGCCTTTGAACAATGGCTTGCGACAAATACACCTGGAGCACAAGAAGAGCGCGTCGCAAAGAGTCTCGATCTGGATCGTCTGCGCATTACCCATCGCACCTATCGTGTTGTAGAACACAACGACCAGGGTTATCTGGTAGAAACCAATGCGCCATTCTCAGCGACCCGGACCCAATTAGATAAACAATTTAGACCGGTGCGTTTGAGCATGGCAGGTATCTTCGACGTCATCGCAACCGATGAAGCCGATGCCATCTCGCTCAAGGTAATGCGACGAAAAACCAACTATCTATTCGCCGTCGATCAGCGCCTGGCGAACCACACCTCTATCGCCCGCCTGCACTTGCGCTTGAACAGTGCAGCCGAGTTCAACCTACCGGCAGAATTGAGGCTGACCTCAAACCCTGTCATCAGCCGAGGTGATGGCGACGAGCATAGCGGTGAGGAACTCCGCTATCCGATCACACATCCAAAAATCCAAAGCCTGGTGCAGAAAAGTTACGCTGCTGGAAAGGCTACCATTGCCCAACTCGTGCATACCGCCAACCAACAGTTACGTTATGTTGAAAACAATCCCGCTGGTTCGGTCCTGAGGGCGCTGTCCCTGGGCGAAGGCGAATGCACTGATTACGCTGACCTGTTCACCACCCTTGCACGGGCTGCAGGGTTCCCTGCGCGAAACGTCTATGGGTTGGCATACAAAGACGGCGCTGCACCGGCGTTCATGTTTCACGCCTGGAACGAGGTCTACAGTGGCGGTCAATGGCAGGCGGTCGACCCCACCTGGAACCAGACCAAGGTGGATGCCACACATATTCCACTGACCGATGCACAAGCGGCACGCATGATGTTGGCAAATAATACCAGTCAGATTAGCTTCAGTGTTTTAGACACGCAATATTTCTAGCCTTCTCGACGTACCCGCAACAACCCTTCCTGAGTCACCGAAGCGATCAATACGCCAGTCTCACTGTAGAAATCTGCGTGCACCATGCCGCGCGCACCCTGGGAAGTTGAGGTGCGTTTATGGAACAACAGCCAATGGTCGATGGGCACTTCCCGGTGCACCCACAAAGCGTGATCCAAACTCGCCAGCTGTAACCGGCTGCGCTGGATTTGACTTTGACGCGGCAACGCCGCCGTGGAGACCAAGCTCATATCTGAGGCATAAGCCAACAAGCAACGCGCCAACACTCTGTCAGAGGCATCAACAGGCTCACGAAAGCGGATCCATACCGGGCTCCAATGGCGGTCACCCGCCCACGCTTCGCTACCCAGTTGAAATACCGAGCGCGTCTCAAAGGGGCGCTCAATTTTGGCCATAGGACTCATGCGAGGATCAGTCTGTTGCGCGCTAGCCGCGAGCTCAGCTGCCACCAGCACATCGTCCCGGAGTTCCGCGGGCAACGGTACATTTGGCATTGGATGCGCGTGATCAAAACCCGGCTCATCAATTTGAAACGATACATCCATGGCGAATATCGCCTCACCATTTTGAATGCCTACTACACGGCGCGTGGTAAAGCTTCTACCGTCCCTGATCCGCTCAATTTCGTAGAGTACCGGCCGCGCCGAACTGCCCGCGCGTAGAAAATAGCCGTGCAGGGAATGCAGGTGGCAACCATCTACGGTGCGGTAGGCTGCAGCCGTGGCCTGGGCCAGTACCTGGCCGCCGAACAATCGCCTCGGACTGGCTGAACCAAGCACAAATGGTGCCTCATTGGCACCCAGATAGAGGTCCCGTTCAATCTGTTCCAAGTCGAGAATTTTTAGTAATTGACGGGCTCGTTGCGTCGCCACTTCACTCATAAGATGACAATCACGCTAGAGGTTGTGCTGATAATCTTCCGCGACGGCCGCATCTATGGCGCGCGCTATATCTGTCGACTCACGCCTTTGCTTAGCGAACATCTCGCCAAAGGAGATTTTATGACGCTCTGGCCATCCTTCATGCTGCCATAGTGAAGAGCGAATAAAGGCTTTTGCGCAGTGGAAAAACACCTCCCTGACGGACACACGCAACGCCAACGTCGCAGGCTTACCACGCGCTGCCAGCTGGGCTAAAAGTTCAGGATCAGCGGTCAAGGTGGCTTCACCACTGATGCGTAGCGTCTCGGGCGTGCCCGGGATCATGCAAAGCAGGCCGACGGATGGGTTCTGCAGGATATTCAAATGACCATAGGCGAGTTTATTGCCCGGCCGGTCTGGCACCACGACGGTATTATCGTCAACAACGAGCACGAATCCGGCAGCGTCGCCCTTAGGCGAGGTATCGATCTGACCGTTGGCATCCGCAGTGGCCAGGATGAGAAAAGGCGACTCAGCCAGGAACGCGCGAGCATAGTCATTAAGCCGGTCAATATTCTTCTCTGCCAGACCCGGCACTTCGGCGCCAATGACATCACGTAATTCTGCTTCGGTGGTTATTTGATATTGATCCACTATTCCGTCTCCACTTTATGTTTGCACGCTGGAGGTTGTAAGCGAGCCTAATCGTCGGAGATACTAGCCTATCAGAGGGCAGTGGATGATAGAGCAACAGCCATGCAGGAAATAACATTCGACAACCCTTGCGTGGGGATCACAGGCGCGTTGGGGTTTGACCGAAGCTCAACCGGCATCACGCCCAGACGGCTGCCGGATTGGACGCGACCCCAGATACCCGCATTTATGGAAATGATGGTGACGCAACCAGCAGGCGTGCGCCTCGAATTCGCCACAGATGCCCACAGCATAGAACTGGACGTGTGCCTGACCCGTATCCAGATGGCGGCCAAAGAACCTCGCACGGCCGTCTTCGATCTGGTTTGCGACGGCGTTCTGATGAGTTCCCATGAGGAAAACAGCGGTAATGTTCTAGTCGTGGACTTACGCAAGCCTGCACAAACCGAATTTATTGCCGGCGACTCGACTACGGTGTGCTTCAAAAATCTACCTCCTGGTTTAAAACAGTGTCAGCTATGGCTGCCCACTAGCGCCCAGGTAGAGCTACGCGCCCTGCGTGTCAACGATCAAGCCCACGTCGAAAGCTATCAGACGACGCCGTCACCGCTGTGGGTCCATCACGGTAGTTCCATCAGCCATTGCGCTGAAGCCACCAGCCCCACTCAAAGCTGGCCTGCAGTAACCGCAAGCCTTGCCGGTGTTAACCTGCTGAATCTCGGCCTTGGCGGCAACTGCCAACTCGATCAATTTGTGGCGCGCACCATACGTGATCTACCCGCCGATCTCATAAGCCTGAAACTGGGTATAAACGTCGTCAATATGGATTCCATGCGAGAACGCACATTCACCCCTGCGGTGCATGGCTTTCTCGACACGATTCGCGAAAAGCAAGCAGACACACCAATACTGATTATTTCGCCGATCTATTGTCCAAGCGCAGAAACCCATCCAGGACCCACCTTACCCAACGAAGCGGGCAAGTTCGAAACTTTTCCCGGCAACGATGAGCTGCGAGCAGGTTGCTTGACCCTGACCTGGATACGCAAAATTTTGTCCAAGCTAGTCGCCCAACGAGCGCAGGCAGGGGATACACGGCTGCACTATCTGGATGGCTTGGCGTTGTTTGGAGCAGCCGATGCTGACGACCTGCCCGACGACCTGCACCCCAACGGCGAAGGCTATGTGCGCATGGGGCAACGGTTGCATGCGTTAGCCTTCGGACCAGCCCGACCTTTTGACCTGACGACCATTTGACCTGACTGCTTTTTTACCCGACAAGAGGGGAATATTGATATGAGCGACTGGCCACAAAAATTCTTACGCGCCTTCAGTGAATTGCACCACTACGAGAGCATTTCTGCTGCCCACGATCTGTCCCTGGACGATGCCTATGATGTGCAACATCAGTTCGTCGCCTTACGTCAGGAACCTATCGCCGGATTCAAGGCCGCTCTAACCGCCCCTCAAGCGCAGCAACTCATGGGGGTTGATGTACCCATTGTCGGCGTGCTCTTCGCCAGTGGCGATTTTTCGTCAGACCACCCGGTAAAACCCAACAAACAGTCTTTGTTAGAAACTGAAATCGGTTTTCGGGCAAGCCAGGATATCGCCAACGCGGTGACTGAGGACAATGTTTTCGAACACGTCAGTGGTTGTCTGCCAATGATCGAAATCGCCTCGCCGAATCTCGCCACCAAACCCAACGGCATTGACCTGGTTGCTACCAATTCTGCCTCTTATGGTTACATTATCGGCGCGGAGTCATCGCTGACGCCCGCAGAACTGGACCAACTGTCGGTGAGCCTGGAACAAGACGGCGAAGTACTACAACAAGGCACTGCCAAAGAAGTTCTCGGTGGTCAGCGCCAGGCGCTTACCTGGCTCATCAATCAGACGCTGCAACGAGGCTATACTATTACCGCCGGTCATCTGTTCATGACCGGCGCAATCGGCGGCATGCAGCCGGCTAAGCCCGGCTCTTATCTGGCAAGATTTGGCGCTCTGGGCAATATCGAGTTCGAAATCCAATCATAAAGTCAAAGTATTCGAGGTGGTCGAACCCCCGAAAGCGTTTTCAAGGCGCCTGTTGTTTGTCCGGGCCGAGCGGGTACCCCGTAAGGGGGTGGCGAGCAATGTTTGAATCCCAATTTTTTCGCGCCGCGGGAAAAAATGGTTGAGTTGCGCAGACACCGCGCGGCCCGGACAAACAGCGGGTGACTGCACAACGCGGGGGTTCAGGCGCCTTGAAAACACTTCCAGACTTACTACCTTCCCAAGTGTTTGGCGCTAACTGGTTTGCCAACTCCGAATCAGCTCGTCATACGGCACAGTTTGACCTTGTGGTTTTTCGTTCTCCAGCTTCGGCTTAGGCGCGCCCGGTTGTTGTAACCAGTATTCCGGGTCGCGGGGCTCATTGAGTTTCGGTCCACATTCGCCGAGTACGCCGTGACGTTCCAAACGCGCTAAAACTCGATCTTGTTGTTCAGCCAGCGTATCCATGGCAGCTTGGGCGCTTACCTGACCACTGATCGCGTTGGCCACATTTGCCCACCAAAGCTGCGCCAGCTTTGGATAGTCAGGCACATTTAAGCCTGTCGGCGTCCAATTGGTGCGATCCGGACTGCGATAGAATTCGACCAGCCCGCCAAGTTTGGGCGCCAAATCCGTCATCGCCTGGGAATTCAAATCAGATTCCCGTATCGGCGTCAGCCCGACAATGAGTTTCTTCAGCGAGACCGTTTTCGAAGTAACGAACTGGGCGTATAGCCAGGCGGCACGGCGTCGCGGCAACGGCGTACTCTTCATCAAAGTCCAGGAACCTGTGTCCTGATAGCCCAGCTTCATCCCTTCACTCCAGTAGGGTCCGTGGGGGGATGGCGCCATGCGCCATTTTGGCGTGCCATCGTCATTGACCACTTTCAGACCGGGCTGAATCATGTCGGCTGTGAAAGTCGTATACCAGAATATCTGCTGCGCAATATGTCCCTGGGCGGGTACTGGCCCGGCCTCAGAAAAAGTCATGCCGGCAGCTTCCGGCGGCGCAAAGCGTTTCAACCAATCAATGTATTTCTGCAGCGCGTAGACCGCCGCCGGACCGTTAACCGCGCCGCCTCGACTCACCGAAGAGCCAACCGGACGGCAATCTTCCACCCTGATCCCCCATTCATCTACCGGCAAACCATTGGGGATGCCTGCATCTCCCGCACCCGCCATCGACAACCAGGCGTCAGTAAAACGCCAACCCAGCGACGGGTCTTTCTTGCCATAATCCATGTGGCCGTAGACGCGCTCGCCGTCGATTTCTTTTACATGCTCGGAAAAAAATTCAGCGATATCTTCATAGGCCGACCAATTCACTGGCACACCTAACGGATAGCCATAGATTGCCGCAAAGCGGGCCTGAAGATCCGGTTTTGAAAACCAGTCGTAGCGAAACCAGTACAGATTGGCAAATTGCTGATCTGGCAGTTGATAGATTTTACCGTCCGGACCGGTGGTAAAACTGATGCCGATGAAATCTTCCAGGTCCAACGTGGGTGAAGTCACGGACGCGCCTTCGCCAGCCATAAAATCACTCAGTGGCACCACGTAACCATAACGGGCGTGGGTGCCGATCAGATCGGAATCGTTGACGTAGGCGTCGTATATATTTTCGCCTGACTGCATTTGAGTTTGCAGCTTTTCAATCACATCGCCTTCTTGAATCAGATCATGCGTCACTTGAATGCCGGTAATATCAAAGAACGCTTGGGCGAGGGTCGCGCTTTCATACTCGTGCGTGGTCAAGGTTTCCGAAACGACGTTGATCGACAAGCCCGCTAGGTCTTTGGCGGCGGCGGTGAACCATGCCATCTCAGCAAGCTGCTGCTGGTTTGTGAGCGTGGAAGGTTGAAATTCCTGCGCTATCCAGCGCGCGGCATTGGCAGCGTGGTCCACGGCTGGCGCCGATGCCTGTTGCCCACTCTGATCCGAACAGCCGAACAGCATGCTAACCAGTAAAATCGATTGCCAAGCTTTCACATTTATCCTTCGAAGAATTGCAATTGCCGCGGAGTATAGAGGCGTTATCCCCAGCGCATAAGTAGCAATGCCCAAACCACTGACAACACAGAGGCGATATAGACGGAGTCACCGACGGTACCCAGCCAAAACAAGTGAATGAAAGCAGCACTGAGCAAGCTGATAAAAAAACGGTCGCCTCTTGAGGTCGCCATGGGTAGGAAACCCTTGGCCATGGACGTCGGCCGTATCAATTCATAGACCGTCAACAGCGCTAAGGCGACACCGAGGCAGATAAAAAATACCGCTGTCGGCATAGTCCAGGCCATCCAGGTCATGGGTCCCCCTTCATGACACTCGCCCCAGAGCAAAGCCTTTGACCAGATCCTTGCGCACAAACCAAACCACCAATATGCCTGGCAACACCGTCAGCACACCCGCTGCCGCCAACACACCCCAGTCCATACCTGACGCGCTGACCGTTCGGGTCATGACGACGACAATCGGTTTGGCTGACGCACCGGTCAATGTGCGTGCCAACAGCAACTCTACCCAACTGAACATGAAACAGAAAAACAGCGTCACACCGAGGGCGCCTCGATTAACCGGCAGAAAAACACGAAAGAAGAAATACAGAAAACTATGCCCATCTATGCTCGCCATTTCATCGAGTTCTGTGGGCACGCCAGAGAAAAATCCTTCCAATATCCACACAGACAACGGCACCGTGAACAAACAGTGCGCCAGCGCCACGGCCAGCGGCGTGTCGAACAAGCCAATAGCGGAATACAGTTGGAAAAACGGCAAAAGGAACACCGCCGGCGGCGCCATGCGGTTGGTCAACAGCCAGAAAAACAGTTGCCGGTCGCCGAGAAACCGATAGCGAGAAAATACATAAGCAGCCGGGACGGCGACGGCCAGCGAGATCAACGTATTGATCACCACATAACTCAGCGAATTCCCAAATGCCTGGTACCAGACAGGATTTGAAAATATTTCTGCAAAATTCGCCGACGTCGCATCTCTGGGGAATACAGAAAATTCGCCGACAATGTCTGCATTGGCGGTGAAGGCCATGGACAACAACCAGTACAGCGGCACCAGCAGGTACACGCAGTAACCACACAACACCCAGCGACCGGCCTTAACTTTCATCGCGGCGCACCATGACACTGGTATAGAACAACCAGCAAAACAGCAGGATGAACAAAAAATAAATAACCGAAAAAGCAGCCGCCGGTCCCAGGTCAAACTGGCCAACTGCCATGGTAGTCAGATACTGGCTCAAGAAGGTCGTGGTATTTCCCGGCCCGCCCCCGGTAAGAACAAAGGGCTCGGTGTAGATCATGAAACTGTCCATTAGACGCAGCAGAATCGCTATGACCAGCACCCCACGCAGACGCGGCAATTCAACATACCTGAACACCTGCCACTTACTCGCACCATCGAGTTCCGCTGCCTGGTAAAAAGGATTGGGAATGGCGCTTAAACCCGCAAACGCGAGTAGTGCCACTAACGACGTCCAGTGCCACACGTCCATGGCCACCAGGGTCAGCCAGGCATGCATTGGTTCAGCGGTATAGTTGTACGAAATTCCCATCGCATTCACCGCAACGCCCAGCAAACCAATATCCGGGCGCGCGAACATTTGCCAGATGGTGGCCACCACATTCCAAGGTATAAGTAATGGGATGGCCAGCAAGATCAAGATCGGTGATGTGAAACGGCCGGTTTTAGGAATGCCTCGGGCAACAGCGATACCCAAGGGGACCTCTATAAGCAAGACTGTGAAACTGAAACCAAGCTGCCGCAGGAACGCTTCTAGAAAACGGGGATCGTTCAGCGTTTCTCGATACCAGTCAAGTCCGACATAAAAGCGTGAGTTGAAGTCCAGTATGTCCTGTACTGAATAGTTCACCACAGTCATCAGCGGGATCACCGCGCTGAATGCAACAATCAACACCACCGGCATGACGCCTAACCAGGCACGATTGTCCTGGGGTTTAAACGAGTTCACCTTCACCCACTTTGTGTTGAGCTTCGAACGCTACATATTTATGCACATGTATGGCGACGCTATCACCGACAACCAGTTCCTTTTCTCCGCCGAGGGATAGCTCCCCGCGCACTGATAACTCGCCATGCTCGGTCGCTACAGTGACCAAACCATAGGGCAAACCCGCGCGGGTTCCCTGTATGCGTATTCTCGCAACGAGGCCCTGCACGGCACCATCTGACAGCGCACTTTGTTGCGACAAGCTTGCCCATTCGGCTCTGAAACCGACCCGCTCACCTTGGCTGACACCAACGACTTTGCTCGGCAGAAAATTCATCCCCGGACTACCGACAAAATGGCCGACAAATTCATGGCTGGGCGCCGCATAAACTTCTTCGGGTGTACCCGTCTGCAGAATACCCCCGGTGGTGAGCACAGAGACTTTGTCTGCAAACGTCAGTGCCTCGGTTTGATCATGGGTGACATAGATCATGGTTACCTGGAGATCAGCCTGGACCTTGCGCAGGGTTTGCCGTAATCGCCACTTGATTTTTGGTTCTACCGCGGTAAGCGGTTCGTCTAACAAAACTAAGGACACATCCGGCCTGACCAGCGCCTTACCGACAGCGACCAGTTGTTTTTCAAACAACGACAGCGCATGGGGTTTTTTCTCCCGCAACGCCGTTATTTGCAGTTCTTCGCAAATATACGCAGTGCGTTCAGCGATTTCCGCCCGACTTACACCCCGGGTCTTGAGCGGGAAGGCCAGATTATCCGCCACACTGAGAGATTCATACAAAACCGGGAATTGAAAGACTTGTGCGACATCCCGAGCACGTCCGGGTAACGCCGAAACGTCTCGACCATTCATGCGCAATGCACCCCCGGTAGGCACCAGCAGACCGGAAAGCAGATTCAGCAGCGTGGTCTTACCTGCACCACTGGCGCCAAGCAACGCATGAGCCTCTGCATGAGCAACCTCCAGATTTAACCCACTGAGGGTGTCCGCGGTTGCGCCAGGGTAACGGAAGGACAGATTATCGAGAGAAATTTGCGCCATCTAAAATCGCACAACATCATGCTCTTGCACCACCAAGGCGAGTTGTTGCCCTGCTTGAACAGCCAACATGCCACGACAGCGGACAACCCAATCCTGGTCCGCGACGCGACCGTGTACAAAGGTCTCATCGCCACTGGTTTCAAAGGCCGTTACCAACATACGAAATTGCAGATCCCCCGGGCAGACCGCCTCGGTGTCGACACTGACATGCTCCGGACGCACTGCGCAAAGCATGTCATGCTGCGCAAACTGATTGACGCCAGGATCCGCCAATAGCTGCATTGCCGTTAAATTCACTGGCTGGCGGTAGACTTCGATGGGCGTGCCCGACTGCACTTTATTACCCTGGGCGAGCAGCAACACCTGATCCCCCAGGGAGAACGCATCCGTCGGGTTGCTGCTGGTATAAATCACCACCGTATCCGAGGCGTGCAACAAATCACGCAACTCCACCTCCAGCGCTTCACGTAACTTAAAATCAAGATTAACCAACGGCTCATCAAGCAATAACACGCGCGCGTCTTTAGCCAGCGCGCGCGCAATGGCGAGTCGCTGTTGTTGCCCGCCAGACAGCAGGTGTGGCAGACGGGTCAATAAATCTTCAATCTGCAGTTTCGCCGCCAGTTCTGCTACCCGGGCGGTGATTTGATCTCGAGGCAGGCGCGCAGCGCGTAGCGGTGAGGCGATGTTTTCAGCCACAGTCAGGTTCGGATAATTAACGAAAGCCTGATAAACCATGCTGACCGGGCGCTTTCGTGGCCCTTTGCCCGCCAGGTCAACGCCATCTATGCGCACCTGGCCCTGGGCACGGGTATTAAGACCGGCGATCAGGCGACACAGATCCGTTTTGCCCGATTGATTGGCACCGAGCACTACCGCAATTTCTCCCGCGGTAAAGGCGTGGTCGAAGCCCGGCATCGTCTGCGCATGCAAACGTACATTCGTTAGCTCAAGCATGGGCCATCAATTTACTGCCTCTATTTGTTGCCTCTTGCTGTTGCTTCTTGCTGTTGACACGGATGCAGCAGTTTCTTCATAAGGCTCTTGTTAAAGCTTAAGATGCTACACGCCAAATAGGAACACAATGAAAGACCCGATACAGGATTCCATAGGTCAAGAACAACCCGCCAAGGGCCCTCTTGGTCAGCTGGCACATCCGGAGGCCATTGCCCACGGCATGCGCCTGCAATATCACTTCTACCATCTCGGCGAACACGCCTGGAATCTGGTCGGCAATGGCTTGTCGAACCAGACCTTTATCGAAGGTCCTGAGGGTATCATCGCCATTGACAGTGGCGAGTCGGTAGAGGAGATGCGCTCTGCCCTGGCAGAGCTTCGCCACCATACTCAAACGCCGATCGTGGCTTGTATCTACACGCACTTCCACTACATAAACGGCACCAGGGCGATTTTGGAAGAGCCCGGCAGCGCAGACCTGCAGATCTACGCACACCATGGTATTGAAGCCAACCTGCTACGCTTCGGCGGCGAAGTAGCGCCTCGGTCAGGACGCGGTATTGTCCACCAATTCGGCCTGGTGCTACCAGAAAAGGGCGAAGATGCGCTACTGCATTGCGGTTTGGGGCGTTTTTTCCGCAATCCGGAGCATGCGCCATTCACGGCGGGATACATTCCTGCGCAACATACCTTTGACTGTGCGACAACACTTACCATCGCTGGTCTGCAGGTCGAGATTTCTCCCGCCCCGTCTGATGCCAACGACTCCATCACCATATGGTTTCCGCAACTCAAGGTGTGCGTCAACAATCTGGTTTGGCCCAGTCTGTTTAACATCTACGCCATTCGTGGAGAAGAATACCGAGACCCCAGAATTCTGCTGACAGGCATCGACGCGATCTATGACTTAGGCGCGGATCATCTCATTGGTACGCACGGGCCACCGCTGTCTGGGCAAGAAGTAGCCCCCGCGGTGCTCGATTACCGGGATGCTATTCAGTTTATCTGGGACCAAACCGTTCGCGGCATAAATCAAGGCCTGGGTTTGAGTGAGTTGACGCAACGGGTGCAACTACCCAAACGTTTTAATCGCAGTTATGTGACCCGGCAGTTTTATGGTCTGGTAGAGCACCACGTGCGGCAGATTCACAATGGTCTGTTCGGTTGGCACGACGAAGACCCCGGACGGCTGTTCCCATTGCCTGAGAAAAAACGCTGCAGCCGCCTGGTGGCTGGATTTGGCGGCGTCAAAGCCCTCCGCACACAAATCGATGATGCAATAACGACGGGTGATCTACGCTGGGCCGCAGAAATGGCGAGCTGGCTGACCACCAAGCACAATTGCGCCCAGCAAGACAAACAACGCCTGGCCACTGTGCTGCGTCTTTTGGCGCAGCAAACAACATCTGCCAACGTCCGCAACTGGTGCCTGACCCGGGCGCTCGATCTGGAAGGCAAAGTGGATCTCAGCCGCTTCTGTCAACATAGATTTCGTCTTGAAGAAGTCCTGCAGGCGCCGCCAACCCGCTTCATCGCGGTGCTGCGGGTGTTACTCGATCCAGACAAAGCGCTGGGGATTGCAGACGAAATGGCCTGGCATTTCGCGACCGGCGAGCGCGCAGGCTTGGCAATACGGGGCCAGGTCGCCGTCCCCACCGACGGTTCAGCAGCAAACCTTGGTGTCGGCATGAGCCACGAAACCTGGGCGCAGATCCTGGCTGGCCGGACTACCTTAGCTGCTGCTGAAGCCCAAGGTCTTGTCTCGATAAGTGGCGAGCGGCAGCAGGTCTTCCGCTTCTTTGCTGCGTTCGATCATGCCAGTTTCGTATAGGCCTGAAACGCCTCCTGGACCATGCCGCCACTGGGCCGTGTTACGTCACGACTAATATTCCTAAATGGAATATATTGAATGTAAATTATTCCATTTTACTGATTCGCGCCGACTGCTATGTTGCGCGCCCGCTCGCTAGAACAGTTAATTTAGGACCGCAAATATGTCTGCTTATCTCGATAAAGTTCAGTCTATGCACGCCAAGATCCAGGGCAAAGACGAATGGCACGCTATCAAACCCGAGTACGCGGTGCGTATGCAATTGCAGAACCGGTTCAGCACCGGCCTTGAGATTGCCCAGTACACCGCCGATATCATGCGCCGCGATATGGCGGCTTATGACGCGGATTCCAGCAAGTACACCCAGAGCCTGGGCTGCTGGCACGGCTTCATCGCGCAACAAGTCATGATGAGTGTAAAGCGACATAAACAAACGACTGACAGAAGTTACATTTATCTGTCCGGCTGGATGGTCGCTGCATTGCGTTCTCAGTTTGGTCCATTGCCTGATCAAAGCATGCACGAAAAAACCACTGTCTCCGACCTGATCGGCGAGATCTACACATTTTTGAAGCAAGCGGATGCAAGGGAGTTACGCCACATATTCGTTGAACTCGATGAAGCGCGAGCCAGCGGTGGCGATGTCGAGCGCGTGCTGGCGCGCATCGATAACTACGAAACCCATGTCGTGCCGATTATCGCCGACATCGACGCAGGTTTTGGCAACGAAGAAGCTACTTACCTGCTAGCCAAGCGTATGATCGAAGCGGGTGCTTGCGCCATTCAGATCGAGAACCAGGTTTCTGATGCCAAGCAATGTGGCCACCAGGCTGGCAAGGTCACGGTGCCCCACGAAGACTTTGTCTCAAAAATCAATGCCGTACGTTACGCCTTCCTGGAACTCGGCATCGACAACGGTATCATCGTTGCCCGTACCGACTCCCTCGGCGCCGGTCTAACCCAGAAGGTACCGGTGTCCATCCAAGCCGGAGACTTAGGCAGTAAATACTGCGATTTCCTCGACACTTCAGAGGTGCATGACATCTCCGAGTTGCAAGACGGCGACGTCACGATCCACCAAGGTGGCAAACTCGCCAAGCCAAGACGCCTCGACAATGGCTTGTACGCGTTCAAAGAGGGCACTGGCTTCGACCGTGTTGTCCTGGATTGCATCACCAGCCTGGAGCACGGCGCCGATCTATTATGGATCGAAACGGAAAAGCCTAACGTGCAGCAGATTGCAAAAATGGTGAACGCCATACGCGAAGTTCGTCCTGAGGCGAAGCTGGTTTACAACAACTCACCCTCTTTCAACTGGACCAGGAAATTTCGCGAGCAGGTTTATGAAGAATGGCAGGCAGCAGGCAAGGACCTGTCTGACTATCCCGGCGCAGACGATCTCGACGCCCTGATGGATGTCGCTTTTGACGACTCTGAACTGGCTACCGAAGCGGACCGGCTGGTGCAGAGCTTCCAGCGCGACGCTGCTCGCGAAGCGGGAATATTCCACCATCTGATCACGCTACCGACCTACCATACGGCTGCATTATCTACCGATGTGCTGGCTGAAGGTTATTTCGGCGATCTGGGCATGCTGGCCTATGTGCGCGATGTGCAACGACAGGAAATACGCAAAGATTTAGCTGCGGTGAAGCATCAGGATCTAGCCGGCTCAAACGTCGGTGACGACCACAAAGAATACTTTCTCGGTGAAAAAGCTCTGTTAGCAGGGGGTGCTGCGAACACCATGAACCAGTTCTAGCATTCGCGGCCTCGCATGCCTGGGCCAACCTTGGTAAATTCTCTATCCGATTGGGGGAATTAACATGGCTGAGGCAGGCGCGATTACGTCACTAGAACGGGTGGTCGATGATCTGGCTGCAGAGGGCGATGAGTTATTCGCGCTGCTGGCGGAGATGGACACTGGTTACTGGACCCAGCATTCAACCTTCAAGAACTGGACGGTGTGGGACATATTCGCACACCTGCATTTTTCAGATCAATTGGCGTTGAGCAGTCTGTCCAGTCCGGATGCGTTCAAGGCGATGATTAAGCAGATCACCGCAGCAGGCTCCGCTCGAAACTACACCAATGAATGGCTTAGCCTCGATGGCCATTCAATCAACGGCCCGGATTTACTGCATCGCTGGCGGACTACATTTGTCGAGTTGTGCAGCAAATTGGGTGAAGCAGATCCGGATGAGCGCTTTCTGTGGGCCGGACCAGGCATGAAAGCCCGCATGTTCGCCACCGCAAGATTGATGGAAACCTGGGCACACAGCTGGGAGATTTATGGCTTGATGGGTCGTAAACGACAACACTCAGACCGCATAAAAAACATCGCAACCATCGGTGTGCGCACCTTCGGCTGGACCTTTAGCAATCGTAAACTACCGGTGCCAGATGACATTCCCTATGTAGCATTAACCGCCCCATCTGGCACACAATGGCAGTGGGGTGATCCCGCGTCAGCACATCGGGTGGCCGGGCTGGCAGTGGAATTTTGTCAGGTCGTAACCCAGGTGCGCAACGTCACCGACACTCAACTCCAAGTCAGTGGCGACAACGCCATCGCCTGGATGGCTATCGCCCAGTGCTTTGCTGGCCCACCAGAAGACCCGCCGGAAGCCGGCACGCGTTTATAAGGAACGTAAGTGAATTTACAGAATCAAGCCCGCCTGGCGACCAGGTGGTTAGCGCTGAATGCTATCAGTGTGTGCGTCGGTTGCTCAACGCAACCAGAAGCCCAGACGCCGGAGATGCCCGCTCAAGCACCCCAGCCACTGGTCATTTCAGCAACCGATGGGGCCACCGCACCATTGCTCGAAGGCATTGGTCCGCTACATTTCCCCATCAGTACCGGCAATCCCCTGGCGCAGAAATACTTCGACCAGGCGCTCACTTTGGCTTTCGGATTTAATCACGCGGAAGCCGTTCGTTCTTTCAAAGAAGCCGCCCGACTGGACCCAACTTGTGGCATCTGTTATGCCGGAGCCGCTCTGGCGCTGGGTCCGAACATCAATGCACCGATGGGAGCTGAGGCGATCGCACCTGCCTGGCAAGCGATACAACAGGCTATCGCGTTGCGGGAATTCGAAAACAGCAAAGAAAAGGCTTATATCGATGCCATAGCCACACGCTACAGCGAGGACGGCAAAGACCGCGCTGCTCTGGACATTATATTCGCCGGCTCCATGTCAGGCCTGGCAAAGCAATATCCCGGTGACCTGCACGCTCGCACCCTCTACGCAGAATCGCTCATGGACCTGATGCCATGGAAATATTGGAAAGACGACGGGACGCCGGCGAGCGACAACACCGTGCATCTGGTCACTGAGTTGGAGCACGTCATCGCGCAGGATCCACAACATCCCGGCGCGGCGCACCTGTACATACATGTCATGGAAAGGTTCGAACCCGCCAAAGCGGTGCCGGCTGCAGATATCCTGGGGTCACTGGTACCGGTGGCGGGTCACCTGGTGCACATGCCTTCTCATATCTACCTGCGTGTTGGTCGCTACGCTGACGCTGTGGATGCCAACATAAAGGCGGCAAATGCCGACGAAGATTACATTTCGCAATGCAACGCCCAAGGCATGTATCCGGCAGCCTACTATCCCCACAACATCCATTTTCTGTGGTACGCAGCAATGATGGAAGGACGCAAGACTCTGGCGATCGAAAGTGCCTTAAAACTGGCGGAACGCGTGCCGAAAGATGTCGCCGCACAAATGGGCGCGTTGCAAAGTTATATCGCAGTGCCGGTGTACACCTACATCCGCTTTGGCATGTGGAACGAAGTGCTGGCCTTGCCCGACGCACCTGAAAACCTGCCGTTTACTCGCGCCATGAGCCACTATGGTCGTGGCCTTGCCCACGCGGCTTTAGGCAACCCGGCCGCTGCAAAACAAGAGCTGTCAGCATTAAGCAAGTTGGCTGCAGACGATGGGCTACAGAATCTCAACATGCGCCGGCCCGGCGTCACAGCCAATTTAGTCGGCATCGCAGAGTCACTTATCAATGCCCGCATACAGCGCCACGCAGGCAATGCAACCGCTGAACTGGCTGCCCTGAAAAAAGCCGTTGAACACCAGGACGCGCTACCTTACACCGAACCACCACTGTGGCATTACCCGGTACGCCAGACCCTCGGCGAGGCACAGATGCGCGCGGGTGATTTCACCGCTGCAGCTCAAACCTTTGCCGAAGATCTGGTACATTTCCCGATGAATCCCTGGTCGTTATACGGCGCTGAACTTGCCGAAGCAGGCTTAGGCGAAGATACCTCGGACATACAAAAGCAACGGCGCAACGCGTGGCGTAATGCCGATATTGACCCTGTGGTCAGTTGGTAACACCCACCAGCACAGCAAGGAGAAGCCATGAAAGTAGCAGACGCGATCGCTCACGCGATGAAAGCTGAGGGGGTCGACGTATTGTTTGCCTACCCGGTAAACCCGCTGATAGAAGCAGCAGCGAAAATCGATATACGCACCATCATTGTGCGCCAGGAACGCATCGGCCTGCATATGGCAGATGCCTATTCGCGGATGTCCTCCGGCGACAAGATCGGCGTGTTCTGCATGCAGCATGGTCCAGGTGCAGAAAATGCCTTCGGCGGTGTCGCTCAGGCCTACTCCGAGTCAGTGCCGATACTGGTGATTCCGGCAGGCTATCCACGGCGTCTGGCGCACTATTATCCAAACTTCAATTCAACGCTGAATATGCGCCATATAACCAAATGGGCCGAACCCGTGACCATGGGTCGGGCTATTCCTGAAATCCTGCGTCGCGCATTCTTCCAGCTGCGCAATGGCCGTCCAGGACCCGTGTTGCTAGAAGTGCCCATGGACGTGTTCGGTGAAGACGTGCCAGACGACTGGGAATACACGCCAGCGTTCAGCGCCAAAACCGCGCCTGCCCCGGATGATCTGGCGAGCGCAGCACAAGTGCTTGCAGCGGCTGAGCATCCGGTAATCTACGCCGGCCAAGGGGTGCATTACGCCAAGGCCTGGGACGAACTCAAAACATTGGCCGAAGACTGGAACATTCCAGTAACCACCAGTATCGAAGGCAAAAGTGCATTCCCCGAAAATCATCCGTTGTCTCTGGGCAGTGGCGGTCGGGCTAACCCCCGCCCGGTGAAACGTTTCCTGGAAGAGGCCGATGTCATCCTCGGCATTGGCTGTAGTTTTGCGTTGACAGGTTTTGGCGTGCCCATGCCTAAGAATAAAACCATCATTCACGCGACCCTTGATCCCATGGATCTCAACAAGGATATCCCAGCACAATACGGGCTCATCGGCGATGCCAAACTGACCCTGCAAGGTTTGAGCGCCGCTATGCAGACCCTGGATAAATCCACCGCCACCGCACGCGCCAACGAACCTCAGCGCATCGCCGAACTGAAACAGGAATGGCTCAGCGAGTGGATGCCTAAGCTCACCAACAATGAGTCGCCGATCAACCCTTACCGAGTGCTATGGGAGCTGAATAACATGGTCGACAAAGCGGCCACGATCATCACCCACGATGCCGGCAGCCCGCGCGACCAGACCACACCGTTCTGGGAAGCGATAACCCCGCTGTCGTATATCGGTTGGGGTAAGACCACCCAACTCGGTTATGGCCTCGGATTAGCCATGGGGGCTAAAGTCGCTCACCCTGACAAACTCTGCATCAATGTATGGGGCGACGCCGCAATCGGCTTCACCGGCATGGATTTTGAAACAGCAGCCCGGGAGCGGATTCCTATTCTGTCAATTCTGTTCAACAACTTTTCCATGGCGATTGAAATACCGATCATGCCGGTCAGCCAAGAAAAATACGGCGCCATAGAAATATCCGGTCACTATGCCGATATGGCAGTGGCCTTTGGCGGTTATGGCGAACGCATTACCGATCCCAATGATGTGGTTGCCGCTCTGCAAAGAGGTATTCAAGCCACTAAGGATGGTAAACCCGCATTGCTTGAGTTTATTACCGACAAGGAAATCACTATCTCCAACGAGTAGCGATCTTATTCAATCCAATATGAGAAATAGCTAATGCAAACTAGAGCTGTCGTTCTACAACAACGCCCTGTGGGCATGCCCAAACAAAGCGACTTCGCGGTGATCGAAACCGAGCTGGCAGATCCCGGTGAGGGCGAGATACAGGTACAAAATATATGCATGTCGGTGGACCCGTACATGCGCGGACGCATGGTGGATCGAAAGTCATATGTCCCGCCATTTCAGATTGGCGAGGTACTGACCGGCGGTTGCATTGGTCGTGTAACCAAATCCAACCATCCGGACTTCGCCGAAGGCGACCACGTTTCCAGCCCCCATGGATGGCGCGAAGCGTATACAGCGCCTGTGCAAGGCATCGAAAAGCTAGGCGACCTGGTCACCAACCCATCTGCCTATCTCGGCGCCATCGGCATGCCTGGCATGACTGCGTATGTTGGTTTGTTGGAAGTCGGCGCCGTGCAGGAGGGTGAAACAGTGTTTGTATCCGGCGCCGCCGGCGCGGTAGGCAGCATTGTCGGCCAGATCGCCAAGCTCAAGGGTTGCCGGGTTCTCGGTAGTGCCGGCTCCAGCGACAAAGTCGAGATGCTGACCGGTGAACTCGGTTTCGACTACGCGTTCAATTACAAAAACGGCGTCATTCTCGACCACTTACGCGAAGGCGCGCCAGATGGTATCGACGTCTATTTCGACAATGTCGGCGGCGATCACCTGCAATCCGCACTCATGCACATGCGGCCATTTGGACGCATACCGTTATGCGGTGCAATCTCAATCTACAACGATACCGAACCAAGCCCCGGTCCGAACAATCTGGCTATGGCGATTGGTCTCGGGCTCACGTTAAGGGGTTTTATCGTCAGCCACTTTAATAATCTGGCGGTTGATTTTCGCCGGGACATGGAGAATTGGATGACGTCTGGACAGGTGATTTATAAAGAGACTGTCTATGAGGGGATTGAGCGGGCGTCTGATGCCTTCATCGGGTTGTTTACTGGGGCTAATACTGGAAAGATGGTGGTTAATTTTTGATATAAAATTTGATTCCGGTCGTCGAGAGAAAAGGAAAAAAGGCTTCAAGACACGCTGTGAATACGTCCCTGTACGCTCGCTGCCGGCGTCCATGCCGGCAGACGGTCTTGTATCCTTTTTTCCTTTTCTCTCGACGCCCTAATCCAGTTTCTTCAAAATTTCGCCACGTTAAGAGTAACCACAGCTAACCACCTTCCAACGCTCTAACTTTCACCGCGCACCCCAGGTTCGAGAGTGCGCTCATCGAACTGTTCCAACCTGTCAGGGCCGTACACGGCAACGAACGAACACTCGGCCAGGATAGCAACAAGACTCGTCGAACTTGTTAGCCTAAATCCTTGCGTTCAAGATCCAAACTCCTTACAGTGCCCGCCCAATCACCCCATCCGCATGGGGCAAGCCAATCCAAGGAGGCGAATATGAAGATTATCAATACACGGACGCGAATACGTGTGCCGGGTAATCGCTCCGCCGCTTGGAGTATTGCCAATGTCGGATGCCGTTCAGCGTTGCATTAACGCAGATCTAGAACGGGCTGGCTGACTAGCCACCCTCCTACATTCCAAAACTTTCCAAGCGCGTGCTACCGGAACTCCGGCGCACTTATTCCATTTATTTTTGGTCCGCTTACTTTTTGGTTGGTATTCCCCCATGGGAACGGATGTATGAACACAACGACTTTGAACAATTTGACTGAACCCAGTGCCGACTATAGTAGCCTGTGGCTTCTGACTGCGGGCGAGCGGCTTCGCTATCTGGCCGCAATTCTCGCTATGGCGCTGACCAATATATGCATGTTCGGTGCACCGATTATTGGCGGCCATGCGATTGATGTCATCACCAAGCAGGATTTCAGCTATGGCGATACAGCTTTGCTGGCAATCACGGAATTTACTGCCAGTAGCCTGAGCTACACCAGCTATCTCTGGACTGCCGCTGCAGCAAGTTTGTTAGTGACCGTAGTGGGCGGTTTCTTCTTGTACGTACGCGGTTTGCTGGCGGCGCGGTCATCTGAATCCATCACTCGTCGCCTGCGCGATGCACTATACAAACGTCTGCAACATGTCAGGCCCATGTTCTACGACACCGCGGATACCGGTGACCTGGTACAACGCTGTAGTTCGGACGTAGAAACCCTGCGTGTCTTCCTCGTCAGCGACGTCATTGAGATCGGCCGGGCGATCATGCTGGTAGTCTGCGTCGTGCCTATTCTCTTTTCTATCCATGTGCCATTGGCAATGTGGTCATTGTGCATAATGCCGTTCCTTATCACTGGCGCCTATGTGTTCTTCCAGAACGTCAAGGACGCCTTTCAGGCCACAGACGAATCTGAAGCGGCCATGACAAGCACTCTGCAGGAGAACCTGACAGGCATTCGCGTGGTCCGTGCGTTTGCTCGTCAGGCCCATGAAATTGAACGTTTTGGCACCAAAAACGCAGAATTCCGAAACAACAACAATCGCCTTATTCAACTTATGGCCTATTACTGGAGCATTTCCGATTTCTTCTCCATGTCCCAGCTGGGAATTGTACTTATCGCAGGCGGTTACTTTGCTCTGGCCGGCAGCCTGACCATTGGTGATCTATTCATATTCATGACCTGCGAAGCTATCGTCATCTGGCCAATACGCCAGCTCGGTCGGGTTCTGACGGACACCGGCAAAGCGGTGATCTCCCTTAAGCGGGTAAACCATATTCTGCAGGAACCCGAAGAGACGACGGAATTTACGCCAGACTCAGGTCGCGCCAAAGGCATTATCGAGATCAAAAATCTGACCTTCGCTTACGCCGGTGGCGAGCCCGTGCTCAAGAACCTGAGCATCGACATCGCACAAGGTGAAACTCTGGCTATCGTCGGTCCCCCGGGGTCCGGCAAGACAAGCCTCATCCGCGCCCTGTTGCGTTTGTATCCTTATCAAAGCGGCTCCCTGTGTCTGGACGGTCATGAAGTCAAAGACCTCGATCGTTTCTGGCTGCGCGCCCAAATCGGCGTGGTCTTACAGGATCCGTTTCTCTATTCACGTACCATCGCCGCCAATCTTGCCGTCGGCAGGCCCGGCGCGCCCCATGAAGATATCGTTCGCGCCTGCGAGCAGGCGGCAATTCATGGCGCGATCGAATCTTTTCCAGATGGCTTCAGCGAAATGGTCGGCGAACGCGGTGTGACCTTATCCGGCGGTCAACGACAGCGCTTAGCGCTGGCCCGCGCATTGCTGAAAGACCCTCCGGTGCTGGTGCTGGATGACTCTCTGTCAGCAGTGGACAGCGGCACCGAAAAACTGATTCTTGCCGCCTTAGCGCGCCGCAAAGGTAGACAAACCACGATCATTATCGCGCATCGGCTCAGTTCGGTAGTCCACGCAGATCGCATCATGGTTCTGGAAGGTGGGCGTTGCGTGCAACTTGGCAGCCACGCCGAACTGGCATCCCAACCCGGCAGCTACCGAGCCTTGTGCGACATCCAAGGCGCACTGGACGATCAGATCAAGCGAGACCTGAACAATTCACGAGCGGGCGATTGAGGTAACGCGATGTACGATGACGAAAATTATGACGACGGTTTTGATGAAGCAGCGCTCGCGGCACACATCAATATCGATCTGTGGAAAAAACTTTTTGCCTACGCGCGCCGCTATCCCACAGAACTGAAGTGGCTTGCGGGCTTCGCTTTCTCCACCGCGTCGATGGAAGTGACGTATCCGCTCTTGACCAAGGGCGTTATCGACACCGTCGATGCCTACCTGAAATATGGTACAGATCCACAGTTATGGGTGTGGGGCGTGGGTTACTTTATTTGTACGCTGATCATCTGCGTGTCGATCGGCGGATTTATCTGGATGGCCGGTAAAATCCGTACCCACATCGCACATGACATACGCAAAGACGGTTTTGATAACCTGCAGCGCTTGAGTTTCAGTTTTTACGACTACCGGCCGGTTGGCTGGCTGATGGCACGCATGACATCAGATTCCGAGCGCCTGTCCAACATCCTCGCCTGGGGATTTCTGGACCTGGTGTGGGGCTTCACCATGATGGCGGGTATCGCCATCGCCATGTTTGTCATGAATTGGCAACTCGCCTTCGTGGTGTTCTCCATCCTGCCTTTTCTGGCGTGGGTATCCGCGCGTTTCCAGCGACGCATACTGAAGAGTGCCAGAATAGTACGCGCCACCAACTCACGCATTACCGGTAGCTTCAACGAAGCGATTATGGGGGTGTTGACCAGCAAGTCATTTGTCCGTGAAGACGCCAATCAGCAGGAGTTTGGCAGTCTGACCGACAAAATGTATCAGGCATCCGTGACAAATTTACGCCATGCGGCTGTGTATCTGCCTATCGTGATTACCATGGCAAGCCTGGCTACCGGTCTAGCCCTCGCTGTCGGCGGCATGGACATGATTGTTGGCACCATGGCGGTCAGCACGCTTATTGCATTCATGGCCTATACCCGGCATTTTTTCGATCCCATCGAGCAATTAGGTCACTGGTTTGCAGAAATGCAGATGGCCCAAGCCTCCGCAGAAAGGATTCTAAGTTTGATCGAGGCCGAACCGGCAATAAAGGACTCAGCCACCGTGCAGGCCGCTGGTGAAGGTCCGGCAGAAATAAACCAGATAGAGCTTAAGCAGGTCAGCTTTGCCTACAACCCGGCCAAACCGGTACTCGACAACATCAATCTAGTCGTTAAAAAGGGCGAAACCGTGGCGATAGTCGGCCCCACCGGGGGCGGCAAAAGCACTCTGGTCAATATTGTCTGCCGGTTTTATGAACCGACCCAGGGACAGGTTCTGATCGATGGCATCGACTATCGCAACCGCAGCCTGCATTGGTTGCAATCCAACATCGGCATGGTGCTGCAAAACGCCCACGTTTTCTCCGGTTCGATTCTGGAAAATATCCGCTATGGCCGTCTGCAAGCAACAGATGCCGAGGTAATTGAGGCAGCCAAAATAGCGGGTGCCCATGACTTCATCACCGCCTTTCAAGACGGCTATCAAAGCGACGCCGGTGAATCCGGCAGCCGCTTGTCTGCCGGTCAAAAACAGTTGGTGTCATTTGCCCGGGCGGTACTCGCCGACCCACAGATTCTGGTCATGGATGAAGCGACCTCCTCGGTTGACACCCAAACGGAGCAACGCATACAAAAAGGCATGCAGCGACTGCTGGCAGGACGTATCGCATTTATCATCGCTCACCGCCTATCGACCATACGCAATGCAGATCGCATCATAGTGATTGATGCGGGTCGAATTACGGAGCAAGGCAGTCATCATGAGCTTATGAGTGCACGAGGCCATTACTATGAGTTGTATCGACAGCAGTCATTGCAGGAGTCCAGCCGGGACTTGCTCAATGAGCCTCAACCAGCTAGTTAGTCTCTTTCAACGGGTCGGCTGACAGCTTAAGGCCGTTCATCAACTGCGTTATGTAGGCGTCTGCAGTGGCTGCCAGATGGGCTTCCAAGTCTGTCAGCAACTGCTCTGCCGCAGCAAAAGCTGAAATGCCATGTTGCGTGAACCGTTCTGCGTGGAATTGGTGGAAAGCGACCAGTTCTGCCCCGGTGAGGGTTGACCGCAGCGCGCGCCAATGCGCATAAACCGCTACGCGTAACAGGAAATTCTCTCTGATCTTTTCATCGAAGAGGCGGATGCCTTCCTCCACGGGCAAATCTGGCAAGGCAGCGACGATTGCCGCCGCGTACACGCCTGTTCCTTTTCGTTGCACTGTGCTGGGTCGTTGCACCATAGGGCTGTTGCGCGCATGAACTTTGACCTCGCCAAGACCACAACTGGGGGAGTGATGCATGAAAATATAGCCCGCCAGGTCCGCCATGCCGGGTACTTGTTTGTTGGCGTACGCTACCAGTTCATCCGTTTTGTCCAGACCGGGATCGTCAACGCCAACCACCCGATAGTTCCGGGCTGTACCGACAAGACGGATAGGTGGCCGCGGTATCGTCATGCCAATTGCAACCTCAGGGCAGATACCGCGATATTCCAAGATTCCCTGCAAGGCATCATGCGGTAACGACGAATGCGCACCAGTGCCATCGTAGCGAACCCGGTCACCCAGCAGGCATTGACTGATGCCCACCCGATAAGGCGGTTGCGGGGGCGCTGGCAGGCAGATTATCACTGCTTAGAGCCGTCGGTTTAGTCTCGAGTCGCTATGAACGGCCAGAGACGATCAGGGCCTAACTTCGCCAGATGCGCACCCAGCAACGTTTGCCAATAGAACTCATTACCGTACTCATCTCGCCATGCCCATGCGCGTCGGCTGAAATGATGCAGCCGGTGTTCATGAGTGAAACCCATGGCGCCATGAACTTGATGCACTCGTTCCGCAACGATGGTCACCGCTTCGCCCACTCGGGCTTTGCTGGCGGCCACTTCGAATAAAAATCGTTCGGTATCCATCGCGTCCACCGCCGCGTCTGCGGCACGGCGCGACACCGCAACCTCACCGGCAACCACCGCCAGGCTATGTTGTATGGCTTGAAATTTGGCAATTGCACGACCGAATTGCTCACGTTCATTGGCAAACTGCAGACCGAGATCGAGCAGCGCCTGCAAACTGCCAGCCATCAAATTAATGCGTGCGACTGCGAGTTGTGCATAGGGGTCCACCGCGACGTGCAGCACTTCGGCATCCGCCGGACAGACGACGCTGTCCCTAGGCTCGCCGGCAAGATTGGTATCGAGTTTGATGACTTCAGGGTTCTCAATGACCCGTACCTCATGGCTGCCTTGTTGCACGGCCAGGACTTTATCTGCGCGACGCCCCCAAGGCACCTCAATGACCTCACCGCCATCGACCAGACCAATGGCGTAAAGCCCGCCACTTGTGGCCGTTGCGGCGGCGGACTCACTTTCGCACCATCTGTTCACCAGCAACGTGTCGGCAATGGGCATGGGCACGGCGAAGCGGCCGCACTGTTGCACAAAGGCAA
>SMVB01039093.1_pt1 | contig 40322 bp, 38 predicted proteins | sample 2456461 | NCBI WGS metagenome assembly SMVB01 (sample SAMN11095934, study PRJNA526329) | marine sediment metagenome | biome: Marine sediment; feature: Surficial sediment; material: Deep marine sediment; isolation source: Hadal surficial sediment | place: Pacific Ocean | collected 2014-05 | depth...
CCCACTTCCGGGGTCCACGGATCAATGCCGGGATTCACCGCCATCACTTCAAGCACGCCCAAATCGGCATCGCGGGCGAGCCGGATAAGCGTCTCCCCGTCTTTGATCACATGCAGCCAAGTTTGACCGATAATGTCGTTTTGCTCTTGGGCAGCAGCCGGGGCGCCCAGCGCCAAAAACCCGGCAAACAGGAGACAGCTTAAAGCGCCGACGCCACTCCGGAAGGGCTTCACGATGACCGGCATTCTGTTGTTCAGTAGATCCATGGCAATCTCGATGGGGTCCGGGTGCTAATCTTTTTGAACTCAAAACAACGACAAGGCTACATTAAAGCGAAAAAGTTGCTAACTGGCAAATATCATTGATGCTCAACAGACCCTCGAAAAGCACGAAAAGCGGGTCTGTTGCCGAGAGGCAACAGTTCACCACAAAAATGACATCTTAACGGTCTCAGAGGGCCAAAAGCCACAAACCGGCGCGGTTCTATCAACCGGCCGGTTTGTGTCCCAAGATGGATATCAAAGTATGTCTTGGAGCCTTAGGTTATTTCCTGAGGCCTTCCTGGAACATACGATCACATTTCTGATTACACTCTTGCGCTAGGGCCAACGCTTCGTCAGCCGTCGCCTGTGCCCGGGCAATCTGCGCACGCAGATCGTCTTTGGTCGCGCACCCACCGAGTGCCATCATCGGGGCGATCGCAATGACCGCCACTAAAACCTTAAGTCTTGGCTTCATTATTTTCCTCCATATAGCACTATACCCCCCGTCCTCGCTAAAGGAGGGCCGAGGTTATTTTCACAGAAATCGGAGATTTTCACAAGGGTTGAGACGACTTAATTCAGCTGAGCTAATAAAGCCTAATTCAACCTATAGGAGAGGGTTGGTCCATCCAATTTTAATTGGATAGTGCGGTAATACAAAGCGCTTGGTTTAGAGCATTTCCGAGATTAATTGACTCATGAAAATGCTCTAGATTCCCAGTTTGGTCGCGTTTCCGGACGGAAAACCGGGTCCACTTTTCCTGGAAACGCTCTAGTATCCGGGAAAACGCCCCATAACGCCTAATTCCTACGGAAATCAGGCGACTGAGTAGGTATGCGGTACAGCCGGCCCCTTGGGGCATCCAGGGCGAGAGACGGGATTCATGACCAGCTCGAACGGTTTCGATGAACGATTTTTCCGCTCTTCGGATGGGTTGACTTTGTATTACCGGGATTACGCGGCACACAATAGGGCAGCCCCCATTCTGTGCCTTGCGGGTCTAACCCGTAATTCCCGTGACTTTGAAGCGCTGGCCCCGCATTTGGTCAAAACGGGCCGACGGGTCATCACACTCGATCTGCGGGGTCGAGGTAAATCACAATACGATTCGAATCCCGGTAATTATGTTCTGCCGGTTTATGCCCAAGATGTCTTGGATTTTCTTGACCATCTCGGCTTGGAAAAGGTCATCCTCATCGGAACCTCTTTGGGCGGATTGGTTGCCCTGAAAGTGGCCGCCATTAACCTGTCACTGCTTGACGCGATCATCCTCAACGATATCGGACCGGTGGTAAGCCCTGAAGGTCTTGAAAGGATTGGAAGCTATGTAGGCAACAGGGGCACTTTCCGGAGTTGGCATGAAACCGCCACCGCCTTGCGCCGTGTCAATGAATGGATCTATCCGGATTTTGACATGGCGGATTGGCTAACGCTGGCACGGCGTACGTTCCGAGAAACGCCTTCAGGCGAGATCAGCGCAGACTATGACCCCGCCATCGCCATACCTTTCGACAAAGGCCGGGATGTCGATCCGAGCATCGACCCCTGGACCTTGTTCGAAAAATTAAAGGCCGTGCCCATATTGGTCATTCGCGGTGCCGCGTCGGATATTCTTTCTGCTGAAACCCTAAATAAAATGAAACAAATAAAGCCCGACCTGAAAAGCCTGATCGTAGAAAACCGCGGCCACGTTCCTTTGCTGACCGAAGCCCAATGTTTGCAGGCCATAAACAGCTTTTTGGCGGAGATCCCCTAGAGCGCATTCGAACCCAAAAACCGCGTACACTTTTTGTGAATGCGCTCCAGGGCTCGGGGGCCGTCTGACGTCTTTGAGATAGATCAAGGAGCGCTGGCACCGTTTCCCCTATGAAACCGAGAGGATGTCGAATATCTGTTAGGACTTACCATGAGCGATAAAGTGCCTTATGAGCTTTTAGGTGGCGAAAAGGGTGTCCGCCGACTATGCGACGCGTTTTACGACGTAGTGGATACATTGCCCGAGGCCAAAACAATCCGGCGGATGCACAAAGAAAATCTGGACGAAATCCGGCAAAAATTCTTCGAATATATGTCGGCCTGGCTGGGTGGCCCGCCGCTTTATCGCGATAAATATGGCGGCATGTGTATTACCGATCCTCATCGACCGTTTGCCATTGGGCCACAAGAGAGAGATATGTGGCTTTACTGTATGACTAAAGCGCTCGAACACATCGGCGCATCGGAAGAAGCAAAGAAAATGATCGACCGGCCATTGTTCAACGTCGCCGATATGCTTCGCAACCGAGATAACTGAACAACCATCCCCTCTATTTTCCGTTGCCGGTTAAGCGAACCCGGCTGCCTTGCGGCAAGCTGATATTGCTGAAACCCATAACAAAGCCGCGCCGACCAAATCAGAGGGGGCGCGGCTTTTACAGTGCAATCAGCCATTGGATTGGTTTGGTTATTAGTGTTTCCAGGAAAAGTGGACACCGGTTTTCCGTCCGGAAACACGACAAATAAATAACTTAGGGTCGGGTTTTGATTCTATCAAAACCGGAAAGACCCTAACTCAAGGCCGGAATAATCTTCTCTCCAATCAGCTTGATGCATTCGGCCGGATCTTCATAGATGCGTAAGGCGATTTCATTGAGCCCTGCGCTTTGAAAATCTTTTAGTTCCTCAATAATGCGGTCAATGTCTTCCAGACCGCCCCATAAGGTCAGCCCATCAACCAGTTTGTTCACCACCTCGTCCGGCACCCCTTCGATCACATGGGTGTTAGCGGCATAGGCCCTGAAGAATGCTGCCATATTGTCGCGGACCAATTGGACATCGTCTTCATCAAGGAACGGACGGAGATACATGGGAAACAACATGCCCCGCAACACCAACCATCTTCGGGCCTCGCGCCGTGCCGCTTCTTTATCCTTTTTCACATGCCAGGCAAAAAAGTTATTGATAGGGAAATCGGCCACCGATTTGCCTTGTTCCTTCAACTTGTCATGAGCCATTTTAATATAATCGCCCACGATAGGCCGCGGGATATCGCTCATCATGATCCCATCAGCCACTTCGGCAGAGAATTCCATCACCTTACGTTTGTTGGCGCCCACATATATGGTCGGCGGCGGCTGCGTAACCCAAGTGGGCTCATATTTGCGGACTTCATAAAGGTCGCCTTTGTAACTGAATATATCGCCCTTGGCCGCCATTCTGATAATATCGATACATTCGCGGATCGCCGGCATTCGCTTTTGCGGTTTGATGCCCATGGCCTCGATGGTACCGCCGCCGCCGCCCACGACGATAATCGCGCGCCCTTTCGATATTTCGTTGAGCGTCAACAACGACGTCGCCATTTTGATGGGGTGTAATTCAAAGGGACTGATCGCAATGGGGCCCATCTTTATTTTAGATGTTGCCTGGGCGAGGATAGCAAAACTGGCGAATATATCCTTTCCGTCGAGCTTGTTGGGCATCCAAACGGCGCCAAACCCAAGGCTTTCCGCCAATTGCCCTAATTCTACGACCTCTTCAGCCGATTTGTCGGGCTCTAGAATGACATCAATTCTCATCCGCTTATCTCCTTACCGTTAGGTGCGGGTCATAGAATGCCGCAAGGGAGCCACTGGATGCCATGGCCCCCTTGTTCACAGACCAAGCCGCGGCGGCGGGGACGGGGACAAGGACGGGATTGGTATAACCCCCTCAAGGAAAATCGGATCAGCACTATTCGTGGAATGGCGCCGCAGCAAGGCAGCGGATGCATCCTGGCAAAAGTAATCGTATCCTTAAACAGGTTAAGTGAGCACTAAATTCCAATGATCATCCCCCTGTGTGGCTATGCCATCATCAGGGGGCCATCGGTCGGAATATGTCACCATAAAGGGAGGCGACTTTGTCCCAAAAAAAGGATCTTAAATTTGGCGTAGCCATTCCTCAGGTCTTCCTCAACGGCAAGGCCGATATGGATTTGGTAAAAAACAGCATACGCACGGCGGAGGATCTCGGCTATCACAGTATGTGGGTCCAAGATCAAGTGCATGGCTACGTGCCCCTGCAAGAATCCGTCAGCCTGCTGTGTTATGCGGCGGCGGTGAGCTCTAAGGTCAAGCTCGGCGTGTCCGTTATCGTTTTTCCCGTGCGCAATCCGGTGCACCTTGCGAAAAGCCTCAGCACCCTTGATCAAATGAGCAATGGACGATTGATTTTAGGCATTGGACTTGGACCGCCATCGGGAAGTGAGGATTTTTATCTTGCCTTTGGCACCAGTTACAAAGGGCGGGTACGTCGATTCAACGAGAATCTTAAAATCTTGAAATCGCTTTGGACCGAGGACAAAACGAATATAGAGGGTGAGTGGGCAACCCTTCACAACATTTCAATGGAACCAAAGCCCATCCAAAAACCCCATCCGCCTATTTGGATTGGCGGTCAGCACCCTAATGCGCTACGCCGCGCCGTAAAATATGGCGACGGTTTTGCCTCGGCAGGACCCACTTCGACCGAAAACTATAAAAAACACGTGACTCTGGTTCGCCAGTATATGGAAGAAGAGGGACGCGATCCAGCCACCTTCACCATTTCCAAACGCGTCTATTTGGCTGTGGATGACAACGAAGACCGCGCCAAAAGCCGGCTCGATGATTGGTTCAACAAACGCTACAGCTGGATGGTGAAACACCGTCCGAAAATGGTCGAGCAAAGCTGTGTTTGGGGCAGCACCGCACGTGTCACCGAAGGTCTTGCCGACATCCTGTCCGGCGGCGCCGAAATGCTGATCCTGAATCCCTTGTGGGACTATATGGAACAAATGGAGGCACTGGCATCGGAAGTGATCCCGCAGCTTAGGTCGAATGTCCCGTAAGGAAGGATGCCGGCGGGATCGATATTGCCGCGAGCGAGAATCCGCACGAAGTATCAAAGCTTTCGGTCGCTCAACCGCCGGCGCAGCATTCAATGGCCTCTGAATAACTCAGCCGTCGACATTCCGGAGAATCAAGCCAGCAACCGGACGACCATAGATAAACCGGCAGGATCTCCGGCTCGGATCCGTTGTTATGCCAGAAAGAATCAACCGCATACTGATTGCTTGTACCGCGTTCGATAATCGTGGCGGAATTGCTCGGCCAATCGTTAATCAACATGTTTCCGTAAATGACCGCTTCACCGATATCATGATAGGTCATCAGTCCGTCGTTCCGGAGAAAAGTCAAATAACTCGTCGTATTGGCGGATTCGTCAATACAATCCAATTGACCGGCCTTGCCAAGATAAACAGCGCCGCCAATATCGCCCTCAATACCCGCCTTGGGACCTACTATTCTTTCGAGAAGGGCGATCGCAAGGCTAATGCGTTTTCGCTCCTCTTCAGCATTTTGCGGACGCTGCACAAAAAGAGTGCGAACCTGAACCCATTCATCGTCGCTGATACTGACATTCGTTATGGACGTGCAGCCATAGCCATGACAGACATTAAAACTATGCCGCGTGCTATTTGTACCGACACGGTCTCTAAGCACATGTCCTACGGGAGAGCTCGTGCATCCGGCCAACAAAACCACAAAGATCAGCGCTAACCAGCACCCCATTGACGAAAATCGAAGGTCCGATGATCCAGGTGAAAATTTACGCAATAACATTTGTCCGCTCTCCAAAAGATTTCGCTCGTTCCTTCGCGGCCTGTGTTCAGGTCAAGCTCCCTTGGGCTTTCTCGTTAAGCCAGAGATCAAACGGAAATCCGTGAATAGAACAGCATTCGCCCATAGGCAGAGCAAGATGTTTATTTGCCGAACGAAAGACCTACATATCCCCACCTGAAACTTAACATCGCTCGCTGGAAGCGTATATATACTTTATGCCATATGTCAAAATTCACCAATTAACCAAGCGGCGGCGGCAGGCGTCTCGTCGGCCACCATCCGAGTCGGAGACATCATCCCATTCATAGGGAAAACTCCGGCAAAAAACGGACCCTGCCCGGGCAATCGGTCCAAAACTCGGCCGGATTTTCGCTCAATCGCCAGTCCGCAGGCGGATCGAATTAGAATGTTTCCAGGAAAACCGGGTCCACCCCGGCCTTCGCCGGGGCATGCTTTTCCTGAATGCGCTCTAACGTGCTTAAGCCACCGGGAGACGTAAAACAAGCGGCCGCCCAATGAAGAGCGGCCGCTTAACAAACAAAACTAAAAGTCAGATCCGTTATTCAGCAGCGTAAGGCGGGCTGCTTGTCAAACTGGCTTGATCTCTTTCCGAAACAAAAAGGCGCTGCACATTGGCCAGGTCTTCCTGCGTGTCCACCTCACCCCAAGTCAGACCTTCAATTGACGCCGCCTGGACGAAACCATCTCTTGCCATTTTGTCCACAACCATCAGATACCAGGCGTGCACCGCTTCAGGATCTTGCATGGCCTCCGCAATGGCTTGCGCAAAAAGCTGCGGGCCTTCGCCGCGGAAATACAAAAGGCCAATCGATTCGCCGTCCGTCTCCTCGCGCGACAATTTTTTGCCGACCGCCAAAAGACGCGTCCCATTGAGTTGAACTTTCATATCGTCATCGTCGTAAGACGACTTGCGATCAATGGTGATCGTGATCGGCGCGAGGGTACTGGAAAGAACACGCCGCGGTATTCTCGGCTCGAATAATGTATCACCATTTACCAGTAGAAAATCACTGTCCATTTCATCAATCGCCATCCAACAACTGGCAAGGTTGTCCGATACCTGAAAGAAAGGATTGAAAATTGTCCGGATGCTGAGATTGGGACTTTGCCAAGGCGCCAAGGTACGCTCAACCGCCTCAGCACCAAACCCCGTGACGACACAAACGTTATTGACGCCGCAGTCATGTAAAACCTTTATCTGCCGTTCAAGCATGGTAAGATGGCCGATTGGCAAAAGACACTTTGGTCGGTGTTGAGTCAAAGGAAGAAGTCGTGAACCGCGTCCCGCACTTAGTATTATAGCTTTCATTGTACCAGCAACTTCTGAAATGTTTTGTGTTGAAATTCCGAATGAGTCAATTTTTCCGTCCCGGGTGGTATATCCCAATCGACCACTTCATATCCGAGTTTCCCAGCCTGCTTTTTAAAGTTTCGGTTCGGGTTCACGGCTATTCCACGGTCTGCCCAAGATAAAAGTGGCACATCCGACTTATGATCCGAGTAAGCGATGATCGTACAATCCTCTCGCGACGCCGGCAGCGCCGCCGCGACAGCGCTTAGTTTTTCTTGCCCAAAACAGTTCTCCCCCTCAATTGTGCCACAATATCGGTCCGCTTCGTCCCAGCTGGATTTTGTGCAAACGGTCAATGCAAAGCCCAGCCTGGTCGCCAGCGGACATGCCCAAAGGTCCATACTGGCTGTCGCCAAAACCAATAGGTGTTTCTGGGATCTATGTTTCTCAATGGCAGGTCTAGTACCCCGGCGCAGGCCTCGTAAAAGCACCCTTTCCACAAAAGCGTCAACATAATGGTTAATTTCCTGCCGCGAACGGCCGGCCAAAAACAGGCCGAGCATTCGCTCCTTGAAAGCCTGACGGGCGATCCCCCCCGTCAAATAGCGTAGTGCCGCTACAATCGCCGGTACCAAGGCCCAGGCTCGAGTAGGATTCTGGCGCAAGACCGAGAGAAGGAATGGCGTAAAGGTGCCGTACTTCGTCAGCGTTCGATCCAAATCAAACACAGCAACCGTCACCTTGTTATCTATCGTGTTTGCCATCAGCCTGAAATTATCTCGTTTAAGCCTGCGCTTCCGCCAACCAGGACGTGATCGAGTGACCTCGAGCCCGCATTACCAATGCCTGAATAAGCCGCACTGCATGGAATATGAACGTAATGACACTCCACACCGCCAGCATGAGGAACCCGATATCAGGCCGTGCGATCAGGGCCCCGATCATCAATAAGGCCACGTTCGGGTTGCGCCGTGCCGAAAATAGCCGGAACACCGAATCCACAGACTGCCACATGTGAATTTGAATGGAGAACGAAAAGACGAATATGCCTTCAATAACACGACAAGCGAGATAGCCCGCCACGATAATCACCATAGCCGTTTCCAGCCAGGGGCCAAACTGATCGTATTGGGTGGCGCCGAGGCCAATCCACCATGCCACCCACCAAAACGGCGGATGGATATGATCAATGCCATGATCGTAAATATCGCCCCATTGCGAATAGGTCATCGTAACGCGGGCAAGCTTGCCGTCGACCGTATCCAACAGGGCCATGAGCCAGGCAGTCATAATACCGCTCATGAAGTAGCCCTTAGCGAACAGATAGGTTGTCGCAATGACCAAAATGAGACTTCCCGTGGTCACCGTATTCGGTTTGATGCCCCTATTGGCGGCCCACCGCGTCACCCGCAATGCAGGGATCGGCCAGAACCATTTGGTCACGAAATCGGTTACCCCTTTGTACGATTGGGTGAACATTTTCTTCTCGATGCCGCGCGCCGACATTTCGTTCAACGAAATCGCATAAGGCACTTCCCGTTTTCGCAGTCCCTTATTGTAGGCAGAACCTAGTTCCGACGGGCATAAAATCCTGAGTCCCAGAGCCTCTGCCGACGTGTCATCAAACGCACCCTTGGTCACAAGGGCATGTGCTAATTCGAATCGGCGGGCATCCCCCTCGGCTTCAAGATGGATAGCGACCACTTTCCGTTGGCCGTTGGCCGTTGGCTCGGTGACCAGAAGTACATTGGGCGATGTGGTTAGATTTCGCACCAGACTGGGATGCAGAACCCATTCGGCCCCGACCACCAAAACAGCCCTATCGGGCTTGGCTCGTTTGGTGTCGACTTCGGCGCCGGACCGTGAAAAGCCACGCGCCAAATGCTCCTTGGGTGTCAGCCCCCAAATCCGCTGTTTGCAGTCGCCGACAATGCGTAGTACCGGCTTCGAGTTTCCCTCCACCGCATCCCGCGACTGCGGCTCTTCGACCGTCAATGCCCTCTTGCCTCCAAATTAAGTCTTCGATTAAACACCGCTTGCCCGCGCTTTGAGGCGGATTTGCGACCATATCGACAAGGTCGATTTCTTGGGGGGTACAAATAGCATTATTGAAACTTTCACCAAAGCTTACTACCCCTTGTGAGGTGGCCGGCGCGCCGCGATCCTGGCTGCCGGACTCACCTGGTCGCTAGAGCGAAATATGCTGATGTCTTGCGCTATCCGGGGCTTTCGGGGCATCACACAGGCCACGAATTTTTGTTTGAATCGAAAGGTATTTCAAAACCATGACAAAAAGTGATTGGGTCAATGAGACGATTCTCAAGTTCGGATATCCCAAAACCCTTGTCGCCGAATCCACCCATTGGGTGATACTCCTGCGGCCACGTCAAGCGACGTTGGGCGCCCTGATCCTGGCCCATAAGGGACATGCGACGTCGTGGGGGCAGATTGAGGCGGGCGCCTTCGAAGAGCTCAAGAAAATCACCTCGGGCGTCGAAAATGCCCTGTCCAAAGCCGTCGAATTCAAAAAGCTCAATTACCTGATGTTGATGATGGTGGATCCACAGGTTCATTTTCATGTTCTGCCCCGCTACGATCGCGACCAGACGTTCGCGGATATTGTTTTTCCTGATCCGGGATGGCCCGGCCCGCCGGATCTAGGTTACGCCCCCGATCTTGATCCGGGCGCTTTTGAACGATTGCGCCAGCACATACGCAGTCACTGGGCCTAAACGATTATTTAAATTCGCGCCAACAGCCGTGACGCGATAACAAACAACAAAATGGCAGCCACAAGGTTGCCGATCAAAGCGGCAACGCCAGCGCCGATCAAACCTATTTCCATTAACAACACAATGATGGCGCTGACATGCACAATGCCCGCAACAAGCTTGATATATAATGCCAGCTGCGGGCGGCCGATTGCATACAATGTTGGTTCAAAGGCAAACGTCGCCATGGCAACAGACGATGCAAGTGTGAGAATCAACAAGACGCCATAAGCGTCGGCGAAGTCGTCACCGAAAAGATAAAAAAGTACCGGTTGGCCGGCAACAAATACAATAACGGTAAAAAGGCTACCGATCAGAAGGCCTAGTTTGCCCGACTTAAAGACGATCTGTCGCAAATAGGCGCCGCTCTGCGAACCCGCGAGCTTTGCCAATTCCGGGTAGATCGTGCTGTTAAACAACTGGGCCGCTTTGGTCAGTGCTCCGGCAATCTCCTGGGCCACTTTGAGAAGGGCAGCCCCGGCCGGACCAAGAATGAAACCAACAGACAGAGTCGCGATATACGTACTGGCCATATTAGCGGTGCCGTGGAAATTGGCCGTCCAAACAAATGGCCATATGCCTTCGTGGGGGGATGCCAATCCACGCAAACGCCAATCCATGCCTTCGGTCACTTTTTGCCTTTTTAATTCGCGCCACCCGAGACAAACTAAAACCAGCGCGCTCAATGCACCTGCAATAAACCAAACTAAAAGATAGATCTGCCAACTTGCGCCCATATAACTGGCAATCCCTACACCAATCAATCGCAAGATAGGCACGATCAACGCTTGAAATCCCAACAAATCGAATCGGTTGAACAATCGCAACACACCCAAAGGCGTCGATTTGACGTTGATCAGAATGAGCACACAATAAACCGTTGCAAGCGGCACCGCATCGGGCGCAAGACCGAACCTTGGTCCAACATATTGAATGGCAATAGCCCCGATAAGAAATCCGATTACCGCACTTGCCACGTCGAGACACAGTGTCAGTTTTAACAATTTCTGAAAGGCGCCGAGATCGTCTTTATCGAGATAGGCCGCGCCGTAACGAATGAGTGCTTGCCAGGATTTGAAGGAAACGATTTCTCGGACGAACGCCGAATAAGTATGAATTAAGACAATGATGCCGAACTGAGCAGCACCCAATGCCTGTGCGGCAAGGGAAAGGTAGGCAACGCCCGCAACAACAGCCACGCCCTTACTACTGACCACAATGCCCGTATTTTTAAGCACCCGCCGGAACAAATGATCGGGCGACCAGCCATCCGATTGTCGTTGTGTAACATCGGTCGCAGAACCGGACGTGATGGAGCCTTCCGGCGATGGGGCGTCGGCGTCGGAGGCCATCCCTTTTTGATTGTCCCGAGTGGTCATTTTCACTGTCGCGCAAGCAAGATTTTTTCCGCTAGTTCCAGATCAGCCATTTTATCAACATCGATGGCGGCTTCGGGAAACGGCAGGTTGACGGGCCTTGCCACAAGGCCAAGCCGATTCGAAGCGCGGTCTAACGCCTTAACCAATGTCGGTCGCCTCAGAAAAAACATTATAATGGTCAATAGACCAAATGCCCAAATTATGCGCCAGGGCCGTTTGCGATGGCGAACCACATCCCGCCAGAATTCCGCCGCCTTAAGTCCCTTCGCCGTTCGAAAGACGAAAAGATTGCACGAAGAATATTTGTCGTCCTTGAAAGGAAGGTAGGTTCGTTGAGCATCCGGAAATTTCTCTTGGATCAACCGGCCGGACGTAAAGGCAATCGATAAGTCGGCCGATGCTTTGAGCAACTCTTTACAGAAATAGTCGACAATCTCAACCGTCAGAAGAGCATTGTCTCCGGTTGTTACCAATAGGGGGAAAGGATCGGAAAGAGAGTGGGCGGCCGTCAAGAGACTATCAGGCGCGCTCCTTGCCGAAGGCATAAATTCAATGGCACCTTGATCCAGAAAGTCCTGCAACACCGGTATTGCCTCCAAGGCCTCGGCCTGATCCCCAACCACGATTATGCGCCCAATCCGGTGGCTGACTTTCAAGGCATCAATAACACGCAGCAAAATTGGTGTCCCCGCTGCCGCCATGTAACACTTGTTATGTTGCCAAACCGACTCAATTGCATCACTCCCGGAATGTCGCCCAGCTAAGATGAGCGCAGTAAAGAGTTGAGATTGTGACGCCAATTCCTCTGCCACTGTTAAAGTGCCTTCTCGTACATGCGATAAACTTTATAGGGGCGTCCGCCAATTGCCTCAATCATATTGCGCATGGCCGTATTGTCTTCGAGTATCCATGACATCTCACTTTTCTTGATTCCCCTTTCCAGGTGGCTCGCGTAAATATTCTCTATCGTTCCGTAAGCAAAAACGGCACCAAGCGGTGTCGCTTGAAATTCCTTACGAACCCCCATCAAGGGCACTCGGACGGTGCTCACCCGGTTCAATTTCAGGCGATAAAGCAAGCGCGCCCAGCCAAACGGAAAAAGCCTGCCGTCAAGATCACGTATCGCCTCATTGAGATTGGGCAATGCCATAGCAAAGGCGACCGGCCTGCCTTCAAATTCAGCAAAGCAGACCGAATGGGAATTAATGAGAGGCCGCACCTCTTTGGCAAGGTGCCGAATTTCTTTTTCCGTGAAAGGCAGGAATCCCCAATTCTCCGACCACGCATCGTTAAAGATATCAGCGATAATGGCCATTTCTCGTTCATAGGCGCTCCAATTGAGCGGACGCAACGTGATTTTCGGATCGTGTTTTCCGCGATCCACCAATCGGCTAACCGACGGCGGAATGCCGCCTTCGCTCAATGTGATCAAATAAGCGATTAGATCCTTCGCCTTTTGGTAGCCGCATTGCTCCAGCATGCTCCCATAATAGGGCCTCGCATGTCCCATCATGAGCATAGGCGGGTCATCAAACCCCTCTACAAGCACACCGCATTCGTCATTGACCGAAAAATTGAAAGGTCCAAGGCTGCGGCGCATATTGCGCGAGCGCAGCCATTCCTCCGCCGCCGCAAGCAACGCCTCGAAGACATCTTTCGAGTTAACCGCCTCCAAAAAGCCGATATGTCCCGTATGGGCATCGTGTTTTTCTAGAAAGCGGCGGTCAATCTGCGCACTCAGCCGGCCCACGACTTCCCCGTCTTGCAACGCCAACCACAGCTGAACCTCTGCTTGGTCAAAGTAAGGATTATGTTTTGAACTTAAATGACGCAAGCGCTCGACAAGCAGCGGTGGAACCCACGCCGGGTCATCGGCGTATATCTTCCACGGCAGGCGGATGAAAGTTTTTAGATCTTTACGGGTCCTAACCGGAACGATGTGGATTGCGGAAACCCCATTCGCATCTGGAGACGGAGTGGCCTCGCGCGTTATCGAAGACGGCTCAAATGTCGGCATCAATTCTTGGCAGCAACGATCGGGGCTGTCTCGGAACCCGTGGACAATTGTGCCACCCAAGGATATCGCTTGGCTTCGCTGTCCGTGTAACCCAAATTTCGCGCGGTTGGGCTACGCGGCACCGAACTGTTGCTGTCATAATAGGACGAGAAAAACCTGTCCCACAAATAGTTGGTAATGCCGTAATTGCCCGTCTCATTGTGAAAGTGGTGAGCCATATGCAATTGCTTGATTCGCTCGAGAAAAGCGCTCTTTGGCGCATATCCCAGATGTTGACTGCAATGACAAAACTCATAAAAGCAAGTGACCAGGATGCCTGCCGCAAGTCCAATTGCCGCCCCCGACAAACCGCCAATAAGCCCGCCCATGGGCGCGGTCACGACCACAACCGTCGGCAGCGTGGTATGCAGACCGCCGAACAGCACCGCCATATCGTTCGGATTCTGATGATGATCGAAATGTATCCGCTTCCAAAGCGCTGCCGTCATCTCCGATTTATAAAGCCAGCGACCGTGCAGAAGGAAACGGTGAAGAACATACCAAACAAGAGGATAAACCAAAATGACAACCACCACGACAATCGCCAAATCAGCCAATCGACCGAGCGAATAAACCGCCAAAATACACAGCGCGAAAAACAACATGAGATAGACTTGAATTCCTGGATAGGTGAAATAGGCCTTGACCAGGTCATTTAGAGACATCTTGTCCAGAAGATATTTCTGACTCTTCCAGGTCTTGTAACTCATAAACACGAGAGTCGCTCCCAAGTTGACGTCCTAAGATATGCGGCTTTGTGGCCCGAAAATAGACGGTAAAACGTCGCATTCGAGGGCCGACTGCCCGGGGATTCGGGCCGGCACGCCCATTTCTGCGTACCCGGCCCTATTTGAATCAATTCGGCGGACAATTGCAACCGATCGACCAAAACCCGCAAAAGCTAGAGTGTTTCCAAGAAAACCGGGTTCGTTCATCCTAGCCGCTTTATTTTTTTGACGGCCAATTTTTCAACACAATCTCCACATCGGCGCCGTTTTCACCGACTTCGAAGGACAGGTCGCTAAATTTCGGTACCCTTAATCGTATTCGCGGATTGTTCGACAAGCCGAACGGCTCCTTGGGAAAACCCAACCAATTCTTGTCGAATTTTCTATTCCCGTTGATGTCGTGATAAACCGCAATGGCATAAGTGCCATATGTTTCCACCGGAACACATAAACGGACCTGGTCAAACGCTGCCGACACCCGCGTGCGCGAGATTTTCATACCTTTCTTGAGGATATGATCCGGGTTGTCGGCAAGAAGGTCCACCACAATCGACCCGCTCGCCGTCCTTACATCTTGCACCGTAACCAATATATGAGATGCTAATTGGGCGCAGCCGGCGACACCGAGGCTTTGTGAAGGCACGGCTGAAACCACAACGCCCAAGACCACAATGAGCGCTGCCAGCGGCCAATATAGAGCAGGCCGAAGAAAAGATATTACAGCCGGTAAATAAAAAGTGACCGGCGATAAACGAGAATTATTGTGGATTGAAGGGTCCAACCCACTGAAATTGAGCAAATCTCTCAATATCATGCCCCCCTGAAGCATATGAAACAGCAAACATTTACCCACTTAGCCCAACTATTTGCGATAATGGATATCGCAAGCCGGGTCAAGATTACGATGCCCTCTGTTGAGTTCACGAAAATGCGGCGAACGAAATGAGTTTGGTCAACCGATACATATTGCGACAACTAATTGTCTATTCGGCAACGATCATGTTGATTGCCTTGGCCGCGCTGTTGCTCGAACGCATGCTTAGGTTGCTCGATCTGACGGTAAATTCAGATGGTATGATCGGTTATGTCTCGCAAATGCTACTGAATCTAATTCCGCATTATTTGGGAATCGCAATACCGACGACATTCTTTCTCGCAGTGCTTTTGACAGTGAGCCGCATGAGCCGCAACAGCGAGCTCACGGCGCTCAATGCAGCCGGCGTCGGACTGTTGAGATTGATGTATCCCATTATGGCGACAGCAATTTTACTAACGGCAATCACCGCAATATTACTCTCCGTCATTCAACCCTACAGCCGCTACACTCATCGATCGCTGGTTCACGACGTTAGCTACCGCTCTCTTGACACGGCACTCAAGGAAGGTGCCTTCGTACATGCCGGCGACATGACTTTCATGGCGGAGGGCCGGTCAACAATGGGCGACATATTGACGAATGTCTTCGTGTTTAAGCGCAACGATGACGGAAGCTCTACTGTTACGACAGCACCCAAAGGTCTATTGCTAAAGGACGCCCCTGAGCTCGGTATGTCCCTCGGCCTTGAAAATGGCGTCCGCATTGATTTCACCAAACAAGGGAGTTTTGACCGCCGCTTGAGTTTTGAGTCGTTTTTGTGGCCGGTTAATATCGGCACTTTGGGGCCGTTCCGTGCCCGAGGTCGTGACGAACGCGAGCTGACCCTCACGGAACTTTGGCAGTATCGAAATTCCGCGCCAGAAAAAATCGGTAAAAATAAAATCGTTTCGGAGTTTCACGTGCGACTCGTGAAGATTCTGTCGATATTAATCTTGCCCCTCATGGCTGTGCCTTTGGGGCTCAATAATAGCCGCACCAGTCAATCCTGGGGTGTGGCACTCGGGGTACTCGTACTCATTGTCTACCAAAAAGTCATCGAGCTCGGCAGTGCGTTATCGGGGGTCGGCGCAGCATCTCCTTTGGTTAGCATGTGGCTACCGTTTCTGTTGTTTTTAGTGGTCGGAGCGGGACTTTTTTATCACGTGAGTCGGCGCGTCACCGCCGACCCGACAGACTGGCTCGCACACCAATTTGGTGGATTTGCGTCATGGGTGCAGGGATTTTTCGATCGCGCAAAAGATGGGGCGACCGTTGCTAGACGGCCGCAACAAACTAGATGACGTCTACCTTACATCGATATCTCACCAAGTTATTTTTCTCGCGCTTGGTGCTATTGCTGGTCGGTATCAATTTTCTTGTCGTCATTCTGGATTTTATGGCCAATGGCGACGATGTGATCAGCTCGAACTCGACACCGCTTTTGTCATCCTTTCGCTATATGGGGCTGCGCCTGCCTCAAATTGCGTCAACACTCATGCCGTTTGTATTGCTTATTGCGGTTCTCCTTACATTGATGGAACTGGTCCGGCATCAAGAAATGGCGGCGATGATGTCGGCCGGCATGTCACAGCTTAAAGTCATGTTGACCCTGCTGCCCGCGGGCATGATCGTCGCGGTTTTACAATTTGCCATTAATGACCAATTGGAGCCGAGAGCTATAAAGGAACTAAAGAATTGGGGAGTCGGAGAATACAAAGTTGATAAGGGGGAGGAGATCGATGCAATTTGGTTTCACCATCAAAGTGACATAATTCGCGTGGGCCGCGTCGAACGCGGTGATCTACTTCACGACATTACTATTTTCCGGCGTGGTCAAGACGGAAACATAGTCGAGCGCATTCATGCGAATAGGCTGGTTCACGAAAATGGGACTTGGATTCTGAGTGACGTCAGCCGTTCGACCATTACTCGCCGCGAGCCGGAACAACTCGACCATCTTGAATGGCAGAGCAATCTGCAGCCCCATCTTGTGGCATCGCTTGCATCTCATCCCAAGGATCTATCCGTTTTTGAGATCAGACGATTTTGGCAAGAGGCAAGGTTTGGCAGCTTTCCCAATCATGTTTATGAAGTGTGGATGCACCGGAAAATTGTTGCGCCCCTCGTCCTTTTTGTCATGGTTCTAATGTCTGTTCCGCTTGTCCAGCGCTACCAACGTGATACAAATTTAGTTTCGATATTAGTATTCGGATTGGCTGCGGGTTTTTTCTTCATTGTCTTTGACGATCTTTTGATGACATTTGGCGAGGCGGGGCTCATCCCGCCCATATTGGCTGCTTGGGCGGCAACTCTGATCTTCGCCGCAATCGGCGCGACATTGGCCTTGCACCACGAGTCACTCTGAACATGAACACGCCCGCCGTAAAAGTAGGCCTCATATCAAATCCCTTAAGTCAAAGAAATAAGAAGCGCCGGGGTAAGCTTAACGACATCGTTAGTTCACACGCCGATATATTATACGAGCCCCTTGAGGAGATCGCCGCTTTGGCAGAGATTCTCAAAAAGTTTTCGGCCCGTGAGGTCGGGCTGATTGTGCTGGATGGCGGCGATGGCACGGTTCAAGCGGCTTTGACCGAATTACTAAACGGCAACGCTTACGACACACCGCCATTGCTGTGTGTCTTGCCAAGCGGTATGACCAACTTAATTGCCGGCGATGTCAGCGGCAAAGGAACACCGGAAATGGGTTTCTCTCGAGTGATAGAGAGAGCGCGCAACGAATCCTTCGATCAATGGATCGTTGAGCGCCATGTCATTCGCGTGCAATATGCACCAGACCTGTCACCCATTTACGGCATGTTTTTTGGCATGGGCGCGGTGACACGGGCGATCGAACAATGTCGTCGCGTCATTCACCCCCTGCGAATTGAAGGACCCGGCGCGGTAGGCCTTACCTTGGCCGGCCTGCTCATACGCAGATCGATCAGAGGGAACCGCGACGATACTGTGTTTCGCGGCGACAATATCACGCTTCAATTTAATGACGGTAAGGCGATCCCGATACATAACCTGCTGGTTTTGATCTCGACTTTGAAGCGACTTGCGCTTGGAACGCGGCCCTTTTGGGGAGAAGGCAATGGCGGTCTCCAAGTTACAAGCATCGCCTATCCGCCCACTCGATTTTGGCGCTCACTTTTCCCCCTGCTATATGGCAAGGAAAGGCGCAACCTTGATTCCGAGATTTATTTGAGCCAAAGAACCGATCATCTCGCCATCACAATGAACAGCCCGTTCACATTGGACGGTGAGATGTTCCAGCCTTCACCGGACATTCCCGTCAGATTAGAGGCTGCCGGTCCGGTTCGGTTTATCCGCTGGTGACGCCATGTCAATGGAACAAACGCTTGCTCAAATTATTCGACGGGAGATTTATCAGCCGGTACCGCAAGCGGTGCAAACAGCCGCACAGGGCGTTCGCGATCGACATGGTGATGGTGTCGCGGCAATTCTTTTCTACGGCTCTTGCCTTAGAGACCAATCGGTTGAAGGCAAAGTGATTGATTTTTACGTACTCGTGGAGCACTACCATAACATCCACAAGAGCTGGATCATGAGCACGGCAAATGCCCTGCTTCCGCCCAACGTCTACTATCTAGAGGTCCCCGATGATGGAGGCACGGTCCGCATCAAATACGCCGTTTATACGTTAAACGCATTTAACAGGGGGGCATCCCAACGCACCATACAGTCGACAATATGGGCACGATTCGCGCAACCCTGTATTCTGCTATACGCGCGCAGTGATGCGGTCGAGGGGCGGATTGTTTCGGCATTGGTCAAGTCCATCACGACGTTGATGAAACTAACCACACCTCTCATGGCCACAACATTCACCTCGAAAGAATTATGGGTGCGCGCTTTTCAAGAAAGCTATAGATCGGAATTGCGCGCGGAACGTTCGGATCGCCCCGCCCAACTCTATGATCATTTTGAAATGCGTTACGAAAAGCTGAGCAAACTTTGTTTGATCGGCGCCGAACAACAAGAAAGTCAACCTCAAACGCCCACACGCTACCGAAATTCAAGCGGCAAATGGGCTAGAGCCCTCACCCAAACGAGATGTGTGGTGCGGCGGTTCTACGGCAAGTTTCTCACAATATTGCGCCTTGTGAAGGCGGCATTTACGTTTGATGGCGGACTCGACTACATCCTTTGGAAGATTGAAACCCATTCGGCCGTGCGGGTAAGACCGACGCCCTGGCAAGAGCGGCACCCGGTGCTGGCGGCACCGATCTTGGCATGGCGGTTATACCGGCAAGGGGCTTTTCGCTGAGGCGTCAGAAGATGTCGGCATGGCATCTCGCCGCATTTCGGCCAAGCGTGAGAAAATCTCTCCAATTTCCTCAATCTCCTCAACGCTGTGAGCGGCTGAAACGCTCAATCGAAGAAGTGAGGTGGCGTTAGGCGTACCGGGCGGAATAGCCAGATTTACGTAAACGCCTGCTTGAATGAGCCAGTTCCAACACGTCACAGCGTCTTCACGGCTTGGCATCTTGACCGCAATAATGGGTCCCTTGTCGGCGCAAAGCTCAAACCCTAGTTGATGCAACCGATCGTAAAGCCGTGATGAATTGCGCCAAAGTGTTTGACGCAGTTCGGGACGCTTCTCGATCTGATGTACCGCTTCGAGCACCGATGCCACATTGGCCGGCGACATCGACGCGGTGAACATATAAGGCCGGCTGACGCAACGCAGAAGCTCAAATTCCGGGTGATTGGATGCGGCAAAACCACCTACCGATCCCAGGCTCTTGCTAAAAGTGCCTACATAAAAATCGATTTTATCAAGCACGCCCTGATCTTCTGAAACGCCGCGACCCTTATCACCAAACACTCCATAAGAATGTGCTTCATCGACAAAAAGATAAGCGTCATGTTCATGGGTAATCTTTTCGATCTCGGCGACGGGCGCCACATCACCGAACATGCTGTACATCCCTTCAACAATGACCAGCACATTACCGCCGTCTTGGCCCAAGCGGGTTAAGCGTTTATCCAAATCTTCCGGAGAGTTGTGGCGAAATCGGATGGTCTCGGCGTCGCTCAATTTGCAACCGTCATAAATCGAAGCATGGCAATCGGCATCAATTAGAATCGTATCTCCCTGTCCTGTGAGACCCGATATAACGCCGAGATTGGCTTGATAACCGGTTGAAAACACAATCGTGTATTGATAGCCGAGAAACTTTGCCAGCGCCTGCTCCAGCGCTTTGTGATTCGCATAGGTACCATTGGCGAAACGAGAACCCGTGGTACCGGTTCCTTGCTTCGCCATGGCTTCTTGGCCAGCGCGCACACATTCCGGGTCGAAGGTGAGGCCGAGATAATTATTGGTGCCCGCTAACAACACCTCACGCCCGTCGATCAACGCTCGAGTAGGCGACAATATCTCCGCCATACAGACACTGAACGGATCATCTCCGACCTCTAGGATAGAGTTATACAGATCCGATAATGGTCCAAACTTATCAAAAATACTCATGGCCTTATTTTTCGCTCACAAGCTTTTGAACAGACTTAACCAGATCGCCCACAGTCCGCAGTTCAGACATTAAATTCATGGGGAAGGATATATCGTAACTATCCTCCAACTCCATGATCAAATCTAAGATAGCCACGGAATCGATCTCCAATTCCGTTGCAATATCGGTGTCTTTCGTCAATTCAATGTTATTGACATTGAAGACTTTCAGCAATGCACAAGTCTTTTGAAAGACCAAATCGTGATCTTCCTGTGGCATCTTTTCTCTATCCTTCATCTTTTGGTTCTCATTCGGATATACGCTATCAACTAGAGCACGTTCACAAAAGATGGAATCACTAACGTGCTCTAGGTCTTTGTTTTGTCGCGCATTCGAACCCAAAAACCGCGTACACTTTTTGTGAATGCGCTCTAGACCACGTTCTTCGATTCTATGAATTGTGAACGTGGTCTATTGTAATATATCCATCCGGCCGGCTTATAGCAGCTTGTTATGATTTCTCACTCTGCCAAGACAGACAAGCCTTCGGCGGATTCATTGGATCGGTCCTCAAAGGCACCGGCAAGGAATCTAGCTTTTACCTTAGCCCGGCTCAGCTTGCCGGACGATGTCATGGTCAGACTGCGCAGCGGTGCCAAAACGATCTTGCTCGTCACACCCGCTGTTGCATGGATCGTTGTTTTGATCCGACGCAATAATTGCTGGCGCGCTTCATCGCCCTTAACACGGCACTCGACCACCGTCACAACCGATTCCGTCCCATCGGACTTCTCAACTGAAAAAGCCGCCACACCGCCGCTACGTATTTCGGGCAGGCGTTCTATGGCCCACTCAATATCGTGAGGCCAAATATTGCGTCCGTTGACGATGATCAAATCTTTGCTGCGACCTGTGACGACAAGCTCCCCGTCGATCAGGTAGCCCATGTCACCCGTATCCATCCAGCCGTCATCCGTTAAAACCCGTTGCGATGCTTCTTTGTCCTGAAAATAGCCGGCCATAAGGCTTGGACCACTGATAAAAATGTCGCCAACCTCACGATCCGCCACAAGGGATCCATCGCTGCGTCTGATTTCAAGTCCGTGTCCCGGCATGGGCTTACCGCAAATGACGAATGTGCGTCTCTTATCCGCGTTACCGTTTAATTTTATGGGTTTAGCGATACCCGAATTGGCATAGACCTGCATATCAATGGTATCTCTCGCGAAGTCCTCATCGACATCGGCAAAGGTCATGGCGAGCGTTGCTTCCGCAAGGCCATAGCTGGGTACAAATGTCGAGCGTCGATACCCCACGGGCTCGAACGTCGAGATAAACGTATCAAGCACGTCGGCACGAATCATGTCGCCGCCAATGCCCGCAACGCGCCAAGACGACAAATCGATCCCGTCCAAGGAACCATTCTTTGCCCGCCGGCAACACAATTCGTATCCGAACGACGGGCTGAACGCCATGGTTGCTTTGTTGTCCGAGATAATCTTGAGCCAGAGCAACGGACGGCGCGCGAAGTCTGCAGTAGCAATATAATCGACGCTCACCTGCATCATGAGCGGCCCCAGCGCAAACCCCACAAGACCCATATCATGGTAAAGCGGTAGCCAGGAAATCGTACGATCTCCTTGCCGACATTTCAGGCCGTGTCGAAGAATGGCGGTGATATTACTTGTCGTGGATTTTTGCGTCGCCGTGACGCCTTTGGGTGAGCTCGTGCTGCCCGAGGAATATTGAATGTAGCAAGGCTCATCGGGGCCGAGCGGTTGAAGCTCCACCTCGGCTTTGGTCATTTGATCGAAATCGCTATACGTACCTATCAAGAGGCCAGGTTGTGATTTCCCGGCTTCCTTAAGAAGTTCGATGAGATGATCGGACGTTACAGCGGCGCAGGCACCAGCCTTGGCCATCATAATGCGAATCTGTTCGATATAGGCTTCCTTACCACCCAAATTAATCGGCAACAGAAGCGGTACCGGCAGCAAGCCCGCATATTGGCAGGCAAAGAAGAAAACGTGAAATTGCGGGATCGTCTCGGCCAGGATGGCCACCCGACCATGGCGAGGAAAACCCGCCGCAACAAGACGCAATGCCAGTTCTTTGGCCCGGACGCGCAGCTCCGTATAGGAAATTTGAGCGATCACTTCACCCCGAACAGAATAAAAGTTCAAGCCGGTCTCGCCGCGCGCCGCGTATTCAAGTCCTTCTACGAGTGTATCGAAACCACTTACCTTGAAGGGCAGTTTCTCGTTTATTGTTGGTGTCGGATTAGGCATCCAATTCCCCGCTTCGTAATGCCAGTCGGGCCGTGCATTTCTTGACTGTTTTATTTGTCGGTTTGAGTCTAATGAGTTGAAGTCGGCCCGTACGCTCCCTCACTTCTGATGCCATTCGTCGGATCACTGAATCTCACCATAAACAGAGACCAAGAGTCGATAAAGACCGTCAACCCTTGGCACAACTCGCCTGTGGCGGGAAATCCCCTGATCCGTCTGGAAACTGACCCTCCGAGCAGGAGCCATATTATCCCAGCAGCCCACCGGCCGTAAATACATGGATGTTCCGCCGTTAATACCCTCGAAGCCAGCCGAAAACGGCGCTTTCGACCATAAAGATGCCCACGCATAATCGACAATAATGGCTTTTACTGTGCCCCAAATAACACAGGTCGAGACCTCTACGACACAGTTTTTTGTGCGCCCGATCGAGCCGGGCCATCCGCAGAGGCCTCAACGCTCCATTCTCAAGAGTTTCCGCTGTCACAAGTTGCCCGTTCGACAATGAAATTTGCGCCTACCCATCAAGGTTAGATCCGTCATACGACGGACTCAAAATATTCGTCCCATTTAGAGCGCATTGACAAAAAGCATGTCCCGGCGAAGGCCGGGGTGTGCGCGGTTTTTTGGGTTCGAACGGGCGACAGAACAAAGACTTTTAGAGCGTTTTCGCGATTCTGTTAAGTTCGAAAACGCTCTAGCCCTTAGGCTTTGCACCTGATACGGAACCCGTTGCGTGGGCTTGTTCAACTGTAGGTCATTATTCGAAGGATCATATCAATTGAGGAAAATGAGTCCTGCGGGGATAATGGTGGCGGCTGTGCTGAGCAGCATGGCGCTGGTGTTGCCGGCTTGGGCGGGCGCCGACACCGATTGCTGCAATGCCATCGAGGAATTGCAGCGCCAGATTTTGCTGCTTCAAGCGCAGATCGATGAGCTCAAGGCACAACAGGAAGCCCAAGACGGCGATGGAAGTGACATTCAAGTGAAATGGCAGGGGGCGCCTGAAATTTCGAGCGCCGACGGCGATTTCAAATTTAAGGTCCGTGGTCGTTTATATGCGGATTACGGCACCATGGACGGCCATACGTTCGGCGATCCCAGCCCCGATCCCTATAATCACGGCACCGAGTTGCGCACCGCACGCCTGGGCGTAGAAGGTCAGATCTTTGGTCATACGAAGTATAGGTTTGAAGCCGATTTCGCCGGCGGCACCGACGATGTGGAAGTTAAGGACGCCTATCTGCAATGGGATTTGAGCCCGGCCAGCCTCACCATAGGCCAGTTCAAGACCCCTAATTCATTGGAAGAGCAAACCAGTTCCCGCTTTACCAGCTTTATGGAGCGGGCCGCCTTTACCGATTCCTTCGGCCTGGCCCGGCAAGTGGGGATCGGCGTCGGCTTTAAGGGCGACAATTGGACTCTCAAGGCCGGCGGCTTCGGCGAAAACCTGCATGCCGAGACCGACTTTGAAGAAGGCTGGACCGTTGCCGCCCGCGGCACCTTCGCGCCCATCGCCGTCGGCAACAAAGCAGTCCATTTAGGCGCCTCGGTGCGCTGGCGCTGGCGCTCCGAAGATGACCCCTCAACCGATTATGGGGTGCGGCCGCTCATCCATATGGCGTCTGAGAAATTTGTCGGCCTCAAGGGCCTGCCGGTGGACCAAGACCTCTTCTGGGGCGTCGAGGCGGCCGGCGTCTGGGGTCCGGTCTCAATCCAAGGCGAATATGCCATGCTCAATGTGGATTTCGAGCACAGCACGGGGGGGCTCGGGGCCTTCCTGCCGGGACAAAACTTTGACAGGACTGATCCCGACTTTGCCGGCTGGTATATTGGCGGTTCTGTCTTCCTGACCGGTGAGAGCCGCACTTATAAGGCGGACAAAGGGGCGTTTGATCGCATTGAGGTCAAGAGCCCGGTCAATGACGGCGGCATGGGCGCGTGGCAACTGGCACTGCGCTATGATTCCCTTGATCTCAATGATGACGGGGTCAATCTGGGCGAACAAGACGCCCTGGTTGTCGGGATCAATTGGTATTTCAACAATTACACCCGTCTTATGGTCAATTACATCCGTGCGAATGTGACGGCGCCATCCGAACTGACTTTGATGTTGCCCACGGGCGAATCCGCCATCATCGGCGGCACCCCCACCGACAACGACATCGAGTCCGTCGGCGTCCGTGCTCAAATCGATTGGTGATCTCAAACCGCCGCGCATCCATGCGAACACGACAAACCAGCAGGCGCCTTATTTTCCCCTTAGGCGCTTGCTTTCTTTTGCAATATCCCTGTCACCAAACCATAATATTTGCATTACAAAACTGTCACAAAGGCGCGTCATGATGCTCACAGATCAAACCAGGGATTTGTCTCGCCATCCTCCCGCCTTAGGGTCTTTCCGGTTTTGATAGAATCAAAACCTGACCCTAAGTTATCGTTTTGTCGTGTTTCCGGACGGAAAACCGGTATCCACTTTTCCTGGAAACACTCTAGAGGAGCCGGACCGTCCCAACAATTAGAGCAGAGGATAAGGTGATTAGTAAAAGACTATTGTTAGTAGGGATGACGGTGGGCGCGGTCTTTCTGTCAGCCTCTGTCCAGGCGCGTGTTTTGATCCAGAACAAGGGGTCGGACACTTTGGTCAATGTGGCGCAGGCGTGGGCCGAAGCCTACCAGACCATCGATCCCGACGTCGCCGTGGCGGTCTCGGGCGGTGGCTCGGGCACGGGAATCGCTGCATTGATCAACGGAACCGTGGATCTGGCCAATACCAGCCGCGCCATGAAACAAAAGGAAATCGACTTAGCTCGATCTAAAGGGCAGAATCCGGTACAGCATATTGTGGGTTACGATGCGCTTGTGGTCTATTTACACAAAGACAATCCCGCCGAATCACTGTCCATCCCTCAATTAGCCGAAATCTATGGGAAATACGGCGAGACGGAGAATTGGTCACAGCTGAATATCGAGATACCCGGTTGCAAGGGTCAGGAAATGGTCATCGTGAGTCGCCAGAATAATTCGGGATCCTATGTCTATTTTCGCCAAGCCGTGCTGGGCAAGATGCGCGATTACAAAATGGGTACCCGCGATATGCACGGATCAAAGGACGTTGTGGAATTGGTCGAGAACACCCCCTGCGCCATTGGCTTTAGCGGCCTAGCTTACGCCACACCCGAGGTCAAATTGGCATGCATTGCGATGGAAGACGGCGCCCCTTGCGTGATGCCATCGGTTGAGACCGCCCTCGACCGTAGCTATCCGATCGCACGACCGCTTTTTATGTACACCAATGGCGAACCAACCGGTAAAATTCAGGAATATTTGAATTGGATCCTCAGCGATGAAGGGCAATGTATCATCCGCAAGAAGGGATACGCACCGGTGCAGAATGTGACATGCAATTGAAACCACAGACACCTAAGCGGACGCAAACTCACTGAGTTAGTTTTGGGCGGGGGGATCAACCGGTAGCGGCTGCCTTGCCGCCTCGCTCCGCTAGGCACTGGGACTGCGGCAGTTTTCGAGGCAGAACGCAGAACATAGAATAATCATGTCCCTATATGAAGAACGCCTGACCAAAGACCTCGACCGGATGAAAAACGAGATCACGGTTCTTGGGACTTGGGTCGTGCAAGCTTTGCGCGATGCGGTGCACGCACATCTTGAAGGCAACACGAAGCTCGCCAACGAAACCATCCTTGGCGACAAACGGATCAACCGCAAGAAAAACCAGATCAATAAACTGGCCTATGCCTTTATGGCGGTTCATCTGCCGAGCGCCGGCCATCTGCGCAAAGTCGCCTCCATAATGCGGATTGTCAACGAGCTGGAGCGAATTGGCGATTATGCGGTCATCATCGCCCGGGAGGCCCTGCAACTTCCCCATCCCCCCACCGGGCAACTCAGAGAAAAAATGGAACAGATGGCACGCCAAGCCGAAACCGCCTTGGAGCAAGCCATGACCGCATTCAACACAAACGACGTAGAACTGGCACAGAAAGCCCGTGCTATCGCCTCACAGTCAAAGGACCGGGCAGGCAGAGCTTTCGACGATTTGGTCTTAGAAGGTGAGAAGCAAGAGGAACAAATCCGCTATCTCTTCGATATGCTCATCACTCTGGATCGACTGAAACGCGTAAGCGATCGCGCCAAAAATATATGTGAGGAAACCAGCTTCACCGTAACCGGTAAAACCAAGAAGCGGAAGGTTTACAAAATCCTCTTTCTCGATCCGGAAAATAACTGCCAAAGCCAGATCGCCGAAGCTTTGGCACGCAGAAATTATCCAAATAGTGGCGAATATAGCAGCGCCGGTCGCTCCAAAGAGGCAAACCCGGCGCTCGGTCTAATAGAATTCATGGAAACTAAGGGCCTCGCTGTTTCACCTATCACACGACAAGTGGTGGGGCCCCATATCGACAATGCTGCTGCTTACGACATTATTGTGAGCTTGAATGGTCCGGTAAGCGACTATTTCCCAACTCAGCCGTTCCGCACTGTCTTTTTGGAATGGGATGTCGGACAGGCTCCAAACAGCCCGGCCGAAACGGATGAACACTATATCGCCATTTACCGTGAAACCACGGCCCGACTTCGAGACCTGATGGAAATGCTCCGCGGCGAAGAGGCCGACTAAATGACCGGCACCGTCAGATCACTCGCCGCCGCCACACCGTCGGCTAGGAAACAACTCGACCAACTCGACCGTGCTTGGTACATCGATAAAATCGTTCAATTCATCGTATTTGCGAGCGGTATTTCGGCAATCATTTTCATTGTCGGGATTTTCATATTCGTCACCAAAGAGGGCTTCGGATTTATCCTCGGGGCGTTCGATTTTGCCGAGTTCTTCGGCTCACCTCGCTGGAAACCAACGTCCGAATATAATCCGACTTACGGCATTCTCGCTTTGATCGCCGGTACGGCCAGCGTGACGGGCCTGGCTATGTTGATTGCCATTCCCTTTTCGATTGGCGCGGCCATTTACGTTGCGGAATTTGCCACCGGTAAGACCAGGGAGGCGCTCAAGGTCCTTGTGGAACTATTGGCTGCTATCCCTTCAGTCGTCTGGGGCTTTATTGCACTGAGTTTGATGAATCCTTTGATTATTGAACTGTTCGACGTTCCGGTCGGTCTCAACATACTCAATGCCGGCATCATCCTCGCTCTCATGGCGGCTCCGATTATGACATCCATTGCCGAGGATGCGCTCAAGGCGGTACCGGACCGTTATCGCGAGGCCGCCGAAGCCCTGGGCGCAACCCGTTGGCAAGTGATCTCCAAAGTGGTGCTCCCTGCCGCCAAAAACGGCTTGCTGGGCGCGGTACTTTTAGGAGTGGGCAGAGGGTTTGGCGAAACCATGGCCGTCTTGATGGCAACCGGTCACTCGATCAATTTGCCTGATAGCATTTTTGATTCAGTGCGCGCCCTCACAGCAACCATTGCATCAGAGCTCGGCGAGACCGTTGTCGGATCCGATCATTATCAAGCCTTGTTCACCATCGGAATTTTTCTGTTTCTGATTACCTTCGTCATAAACCTATGTGCCGACCTTGTTGTGCGGGGCATCGGCAAAGTATAGTTACGGGAACAATGCAAAGATGTTCGCTGCAAGTGGTTTAAACTCTCGGAATAATCGGCGGCAGGCCTTAATACGTATTCTCTTTATGCTTATGACCGGTCTTTTGATTCTCCCGGTCCTGATCATCCTTACCACTTTGCTCTACAAAGGCGGCCCGGCGATCTCTTTTGAATTTCTGTTCGGCAATCCGACCAACGGTATGACAGAAGGTGGTATCTTTCCGGCTTTGGTGGGCACGATTTGGCTTGTAGCGGTAGCTTTGTTGTTCTCCGTTCCGCTAGGTGTTGCCGCAGCCATTTATCTTAGCGAGTTCGCAGCGGAAAATTGGTTTACCCGTGCAATCAACCTGGCAATCATCAATCTCGCGGGTGTGCCCTCTATCGTGCATGCGCTTTTCGGAGTCGGCGCGTTCGTTTTGTTCATGGATTTCGGCACCAGCATCTTGGCGGCGAGTTTAACCCTTGCCATCATGACATTACCGGTGGTGATCGTAGCGACCCGTGAGTCACTTCAGGCGGTACCATATGCTTTTCGTGAAGCTTGTTGGAATATGGGCGCAACGCGCTGGCAGACAATTCGACGTGTTGTATTACCCAACGCCGTCAGCGGCATATTGACCGGTGTCATTCTTGAAGTGTCGCGCACAGCGGGCGAAACCGCACCCATCATGTTTACCGGTGCGGCCTTCTTCCTTCCCTTCTTGCCGGAAAGCGTATTCGATCAGACCATGGCCATGTCCCTGCACCTTTTCGTCATTTCCACTCAAGTGCCCGGCGTTCCTGACGAATTGCCTTTCGGGGTGGCTTTGGTGCTCATCGCTATGGTTCTGATAATGAATTCCTTTTCAATCGCGCTACGTATTTATTTGCGCGTTAACAAAAAATGGTAGAGGCGTTGACCCAGAATCATCCATACGACACCGTGCCAAAACAAGCTCCTACCAAGCCGTCATCGTCGCCCGTGAAGCTCGATATACGAAACCTATCCATAAGCTATAATGGCATTCCGGCATTGGTAGGCGTCAACCTTAAGATTTACGAGAACGAGATATTCGGAATAATTGGACCTGCGAACAGCGGTAAAACCTCGTTGCTTAAGGCCTTGAATCGCATGGACATGTTTGATTCGGCCATGACTGTGTCGGGGGAGATCCTGTTCGACGGCTATAACATTCAACGCTGGCGTAATGTTTATGCGCTACGCCGTCGCATTGGGGTGGTTTTCCCCTTGCCGGTCGGCTTGCCGATGACCGTCTATGATAATGTCGCGTTAGCGCCGCGTCTATCGGGCATTAACAACAAGGCAGAGTTAGACGAAACCGTTGAACGGTGCCTGAAGCGGGCAGCCCTATGGGACGAGGTCAAGGACCGGCTTCAATCTTTGGGCAGCCTCCTTTCCGGCGGTCAACAGCAGCGTCTAACCATCGCCCGCGCTCTGTCGCAAAACCCCGACTTATTGATGCTTGATGAATTTTCTATTGCCGTCGATCCCGTTACAACCATGCGCATAGAGGACGTTCTGAAGGAACTTAAGAGGGAAATGACCATCATCCTCGTGACAAATCTGACACAACAGGCCCACCGGCTCGCTGAACGTATCGCATTCTTCATGAATGGAACGTGCATCGAAATTGGCGACACTGAGTCTATGTTCTCCGGAAACGTGACGGATAACCGTACAGCAGATTACATCGCCGGGCGGTTTGGTTAGGAGTTCAAGGAATCGATAATGGATCGGCAGGCCGTGATACGAGACGCCAAACATTCGGCGGAAGCACAGCAGAGCAGTGCAACGTCGCAATATGCCATCGTTACACAAGACCTCAATGTTTGGTACGGTGATTTTCAAGCCCTTTACGACGTCACTCTGAATATCAAAAAAGACATCATCACGTCACTCATTGGCCCCTCCGGTTGCGGAAAATCGACTTTCTTGCGCAGCATCAATCGAATCAACGAGCGGCTGAGCTACGTTCGTATCGATGGATCAATTACGGTTTACGACCACAATATATATGGCGATCACGTCGAGTTGGCTCAGGTGCGCAAGCAGATAGGGATGGTGTTTCAGCGGCCCAATCCGTTGCCTATTTCAATTCGTGACAACGTGCTTTTTGGATTGAGCATTCACAGCGAAAGTCGCAAGAAATTGCCCCGTAACGAGGTAGACGACATCGTCGAGCAAGCATTACAGCAGGTGCTTTTGTGGCACACCGTTAAGGACCGGCTTGGCCGTAAGGCCACCGAGTTATCGCTTGAGGAACAGCAGAAGCTCTGCATTGCCCGCCTGCTGCCGATCAAACCAACTATTCTACTGATGGACGAACCTTGTAGCGCACTGGATGCCAAGGGAACCGAAGCGGTAGAGGAGCTGCTATGGGGATTACGGGGCCGTTATACGATTGTGATCGTCACTCACAACATGGCCCAGGCGCGGCGTGCCAGCGACGAATGCATCTTCATGCTGATGGGAAAAGTCATCGAACATACGCCAACGGCGGAAATGTTTGTCACCCCGGCCCATAAGGAGACAGCCGATTATATCGAAGGGCGTTACGGTTAGTGTCACACAGGATCATCACGTCCGGTCGGTGTTTTTCGCGCAGGTCAAGGGAATCAATAAATCCCGGAAAAGGCCTGGAAATCCGCCCGGAGCTGTGGGATGTTCTCCCAAATAGAGCAGATAAAAGTACCATTATAGTATGATTAGAAAACGTTGGGTCGCCCATATCCGTTGGGCGTTATTACTTTTTGGGGCGATGAACTTGGCCGCTTGCGCGAATTTGAGGGGCGTGGTGGGCGCAGATTGCGCCCCGCCGCCGGCCGAGGCCGCTGCGGACGAAACAACGGAAGCCCCTTTGGAGAAAGAACAGCCGCTGGCCGAGGCCGCCTCTGCGGAAACAACGGAAGCCCCTTTGGAGGATGCGATGGTTGGAGAACAGCCGCCAAATCCGACACCCGAAACGAACCATAGGTTGGACGTATCGCGGCTGCAAACCGCCGATGGCCGGCTGATTCTCGGAAGCGTCGAAACCATACGACTTGATCCGTTGGGTATCATATATGAAGCGCGGATCGACACCGGCGCCGAAACCTCATCGATTGATGCGCAAAACATCGTGCTTTTCGAGCGGGACGGTAAAAGGTGGGCACGATTTGAGCTACAGGATGCCGGTCAAAATGACCCGGTAGTGGTGGAAAAACGTATTAGACGATTTGTCTTGGTTAGCCAAATAAATAATCTGGAGCTGGACCGCCGCCCCGTGGTTCGAATGCGTTTGCAGGTGGGTGCAACAATTGAAACCGTCGATATCAGTTTGACGAACCGTTCCCGCATGTCCTTCCCTATCTTATTGGGGCGGGAATTTCTGCTCGACCGAGCCGTCGTTGATGTTTCCAGAAGTCATATTCAGGACTTACAATGATCGGACTGTCTGCGTCTCGTTTGTTGTTCTTTTTTCTAGTCTTTTCATTGTTTGCGGGTGGCATCGTCCAAATACTTCACCGTCATTTGTCGTTAGGCATTCCATTACTGCCCTCGGCCAGTCGCGATGTCTGGTTCGTTGATGCCAAAGTAACCTTTGAAGCAACCGGGGGGCCGGTTACCGTATCTTTCGCACTGCCGGCCAGCCAAACCGGTTACACATTGTTGGGAGAAACTTTAGTGTCACCGGGCTATGGTGTCTCGCTCTTACCATCCGGCGGTTTGCGTCGGGCGGAATGGACAATTGCAGACACGGACGGCACACAAAAGCTTTATTACAAGGCACAATTTGCCGCCGATAATTTGATCGTTTCCTCATCCGACTCACCGCCGTCTTTAGCATTGGAACCACCCTTATCGTTGGATGAGGTTGATCAGGCAGCAGCGCAGGAAGTTTTGACGGAGGCAATCGAGAAGTCCGCAGGACCCCTTTCACTTACGCGTCAGATTCTGAAAATTCTAACTCGGTCGCCGCCGACGCAAACCGTCGAACTCCTTCGTACAAATTTCGAGCCGGCCGATCTACTGATAACCCTGCTGACTCAAGGGGGGGTGGCGGCCCGTTCCGTGTTTGGCCTTGAATTGGAAGACGGTCGTCGGCGCAAGCGTCTGGAGAGTTTCGTTGAAGTTTTCGCGGACGGAGAATTGCATCTCTTCGATCCCGCTACGGGTGCCGAAGGACGACCCGATAACGTGCTATTGTGGGCACCGGGGGCGCTATCTATTCTCGATGTGCAAGGCGGTCGAAATTCCGACTTGACCTTTTCGATATTATTACAGGAAGAGGCCGCTCTGAAGAGTGTTCTCACTCAATTGGACGATTTGGGGCAAGACGATTTTTCCATATATCGCTTGCCTCTCGAGGAACAAGCTTTGCTCAAGGGAATGTTTTTGATTCCCATTGGGGTCCTCGTGGTCGTCTTTATCCGTGTGATCATCGGCTTCAGAACGAGCGGTACATTCATGCCGGTTTTGCTCGCCATAGCCTTTATTCAAACGAAGTTGATACCGGGTTTGATCGGCTTTGTGCTTATTGTCGGTACCGGGCTCATTGTGAGATCTTACCTGTCGACCGTCAATCTGTTACTCGTTGCACGTATCTCGGCAACTCTCAGCGTTGTTATAGGTTTGACGATTCTATTCACGCTTCTGAGCGAACGAATGGGATTGGAGAATATTCAAAACTTCACTTTTTTCCCGCTTGTCATCATGACTTGGACCATCGAACGCATGTCCATACTTTGGGAGGAAGAAGGCCCTAAAGAAGTTTTAATCCAAGCGGCGGGAACTTTGGTGGTGGCGGTCATAGCTTATTCTCTAATGTCGACACCCATCGTTCGGCATCTTAGTTTTAATTTTCTTGGCCTGCAGCTGGTCATTCTATCCCTTATTCTTTTGATGGGCCAATATACCGGCTACCGGGTGCTTGAGCTGCACCGGTTTAGGTCTCTCGGCAAGGATGTTTGATGTTCAATTTCATAAAACGTCTGCGCAAGAGAGGAATCCTGAGCATGAATCAACGGAATGTCCGGTACATAGGACAATACAATGACCGTCGCCTCTACCCGCTGGTCGATGACAAGCTGAAAACAAAGCTCTTGGCTACCGAGCATAACGTCAACGTGCCCGGCCTCATTGGAACAATTCAATATTACCACGAAACCCGACTCATTGATCGCATCATAGGGCAGCGCAGCGGTTTTGTTATCAAGCCGGCCAGAGGCTCAGGTGGAAAAGGAATTCTTGTGATTGTCGGCAGCAAAGGTGAGGCGTATTTAAGATCTAACGGCTCGGTTGTGACCCTGCCCGATATCCGGCGCCATTTATCGAATATTTTGAGTGGCCTATACAGTCTTGGCGGCAGTCAAGATGTCGCCATCATCGAGGAATTGATTCATTCCGATCCACGGCTGGAACCTTACACCCATGAGGGTGTGCCCGATATTCGGGTCATCGTTTTCAAAGGCTTTCCCGTTATGGCCATGATACGCTTGGCCACCCGCCAATCGGCCGGCCGGGCCAACTTGCATCAGGGGGCCGTGGGTGTGGGTCTTGATTTAGCGGCGGGCCGGGCTTTGGGCGGTGTGCAATTCAATGCGCCCATAGAGATCCACCCCGACACCGGAGCAACTTTAAAAAATCTCTTTATTCCGAAATGGGAAGAACTGCTGGAGCTGTCAGCCAAATGTTTCGACATGTCCAATTTCGGTTATTTGGGGTGCGATTTCGTGCTCGATGAGTCTCACGGGCCTTTGCTGCTCGAATTGAACGCGCGCCCGGGTCTTGCCATCCAAATCGCCAATCAAAGCGGATTGTTGCTTGCCCTCAATCACATCGAACAGGGTCGCGCGCCCAAAAATCTCTCCCCTAAACAAAGAGCATCTTACGCAATCGACAAATTGGCGAAACTATCCTGATTCATTTGCCTCGCATGCCGTCATTTTGAACATTCTAGACCACGTTCACAATTCATTGAATCGGGAACGCGGTCTAGATTTCCTATTGGTCGCGCATTCGAACCCAAAAACCGCGTACACTTTTTGTGAATGCGCTCTAGAGCATTTCCGAACTTAACAGAATCGCGGAAACGCTCTAAGTTCTTGTTTGGTCGCGCCGTTTGCGCGCAAAACCGCACACACTTTTGCGCACGGCGCTCTAGACACCTGTAAGAAGAAACGATAACGCCGTATCCCCGAGAAAATCATCTGCAACCGCCGCGCCAATTCTATGCCAGACAAGTATTGCTCTAACGGAAATAGGCCTTAGAGTGTTTCCAGGAAAAGTGGCCCCCGGTTTTCCGTCCGGAAACACGACAAAACAATAACTTATGGTCAGGTTTTGATTCCATCAAAACCGGAAAGACCCTAGAATGGCCGTTTCGGTACGACCTCAACCATAAGAGAAACGATGATTGAAATCGAAGAGATCACGACCAACAAGGCTGGGATTTGCCGCACGATTCTGGAAGCTCTTCCAGACCGGTTCGGCAATCAAAGAGTTGTCGAGCTCATTGTTAAAGAGGCTCCATTGCTATCTATGCTTGGCGCGCGTGACGGCGACGACTATGTGGGTATGATGACTGTTAAGCGGCAAACACCACAGACAATTGAAATTAGGGCCTTGGGTGTGATGCCCGATCGCCATCGGCAGGGGATCGGCCGGGCCTTGATCCAAGAAGTGGAAAGCTACGCCATACAACAAGGGGCAGTCCTGCTTTCATTGAAGACCGTTGGCCCGTCAGATCCCAATCCGATCTACCAAAACACTCGTGCCTTTTACCATGCTCTCGGATTTGTCCAAGTTGAAGAACTGCCTCTCTGGGGGCCCGATGCAGCCTGCTTGTTGATGGTTAAGTCGTTAAAGCCGTGATCGTTATATCGGCGTTCGGCTCTCGAACTTTTCCACCGTTTACCGAATGGATGCCGCACACGACTATATGATGGCCAGGACGAAAAAGGATCGCCGCCGCAATGAGCGCCACCATAGCCGAAGATATCTTCAGAAACCTGGCCGACCAAATCTTATCCGGACGCATAGCGCCCGGCCAAAGGATGGAGGAGCAAGTCGTCGCAAATGAATTCGGCGTTTCCCGAACGCCGGTGCGGGATGCCTTGAGGCAATTGGCGGCGACGGGTCTTGTGGAGATTAAACCCAATAGGGGAGTGACCGTTGTCGACCCCCCTATTCATCAGCTCAACGACATGTTCGAGGCCCTTGGAGAGCTTGAGGCGCTGTGCGCAAGACTAAGCGCACAACGAATGAGTGACATCGAACGCAAGAAACTTGACATGATCATGCAAGAATGTCGAACGGCGATGCGCGGCAAGAATCGTAAGAAGTACGCAGATGCGAACGAGCAGTTTCACAAATTGATCTATCAGGGCTCCCACAATCAAACTCTAGAAGAAATCGCCGTCGCTCTTTGGCAACGGCTAGAACCTTTCCGCAGATCCAGCTTTTTCGAAGTGCGCGGTCGCATGCAAGCATCGCTCAAAGAGCATGAAGGTATTTCAAAGGCGATTCTCGCCAAAAACGCCGAGCTGGCCCACACCATGATGCGGGATCACGTAACAAATTCAAACATGAATGCCGTTGAGCACTTAACGTCTCAAAAATGATGCTAGAGCACGTTGACAAAAGATGGAATCCCTAACGTGCTCTAAGTCCTTGTTTGGTCGCGCATTCGGACGGAAAACCGGGTCCACTTTTCCTGAATGCGCTCTACGTCTTTGTTTGGTCGCGCATTCGGACGGAAAACCGGTGCCCGTTCATCCCTTCAATCGATCCACCGGATCGATTGACCTTGGCAAGGACGGTCTTCACTCCTGAATGCGCTCTAGATCAGGCATTATAGGCGCCGGCCAATTTACCTTCCAGCTTGACAAGCGCTAGCACCGTATCAATGGTCGGTGTTTGGATCTTGTTTAGGCGACCTAACTCTTGCACCACACCGAGCAATGCATCGACCTCCATAATCCGACCCTTCTCCAGATCCTGCAACATGGAAGTTTTGTGATCGCCCACCTCGAGTGCACCGGCAATCCTTTTGTCCAGGTCGATCTTAAAGGTAACACCAAGGCTCTCGGCAATCAGTTTCGCCTCCAGCATCATCGCCCTGATAATCGTGAGCGCGCCCGGATCTTCGATTATCTGGCGAATTGTTCCGCCAGTGAGCGCACTTACGGGATTGAAACTGAGATTGCCCCAAAGCTTCACCCAAATTTCATCTCTAATGTTCGTACGCACCCGTGCTTTAAAACCGGCATTCGACAGCATATCCGAAAGGATCAGCAAACGGGTCGATTTTGATCGATCGGGCTCTCCAATAGAAAACCGATTGCTATAAATATGTTTTATCACGCCGGGTTCGACGATCTCAGCCGCCGGATAGACGACACATCCGATCGCCCGTTCCGGGCCGATAAACTTCCATTGACTGTTCCCCGGATCAACCGACGCGATTCGTCTGCCGTCATAAGGCCCGCCATGTTGATAAAAGTACCACCACGGTATGCCGTTTTGGGCCGTAACAACAGCGGTGTCCCGACCGAGAAGCGGCGTCATGCGCTGTGCCACACTATGCGCCGACGGCGCTTTTACAGCGACGATAACATAGTCTTGCGGACCCAAATCATTAGGATCATCGGTACAGGGCATTTTTTCTATGTGTTCTTCGCCACCGATCAACAGCTTCAAGCCGTTCTTTTGAATAGCGCGCAGATGATCTCCGCGGGCGATACAGGTAACGTCGACGCCGGCTCGCTTGAGCTCAACGGCCAAATAACCGCCGATGGCACCGGCACCGTAAATACAAACCTTCATGGCAACTTTGCTTTGCCCGGCTCAGTGAGGCCGAATTGTTTGTGTAGTCCAAGGCGCACCAGTTTTCCGGTTGCCCCCGTGGGAATTTCATCAACGAATAAGATCGTTCGGGGAATTTTGAAGGAGGCTAACTTCGACGACGCAAAATCTTTAACTTCCTGCTTGTCCAGCGTCTGACCCTCTTTCAGCACGATTGCCGCACCTACTTCCTCGCCCAACTTTGGATCCGGTATGGCAAAAGTGACAACTTGTGCAATGGCGGGGTGCTCCAAAAGGACCTCATCCACTTCGCGCGGCGATATCTTTTCGCCGCCGCGGTTGATGATCTCTTTCAATCGGCCGGTGATACGCAAATAGCCATCAGCGTCCAATTGTCCTTGATCGCCTGTACGGAACCATCCATGGCTGAAGGCCGCTTCATTGCCCTTGGGATTGGCCTCGTAACCATGAGTGACGTTGGGCCCTCGAACAACGATTTCACCTATACTTTCATGCGGTAACAGGTTTCCTTCATTGTCCATGATGGCGATTTCCGGCCCGGCCGGCAATCCCACCGATCCGGCCTTACGCGCACGTGGCGGCAATGGGTTCGACGACATTTGATGCGCCGCCTCGGTCATTCCATAGGATTCGATGACCGGACACCTGAATGTCTTCTCGAGTTCGGTCATAACGTTGGGCGGCAGCGAAGACGAGGACGATCGGATGAATCGCAAGTTTGATTTGGCCGCTATGTGGCGATTTCTTTCGGCACGAGCAAGAATGGCCTGATGCATGGTTGGAACCGCCGTGTACCAAGTGGGTTGCGCATCATCCAGCCAGCCAAAGAATCTCATCGCATTAAAACCCGACGTACAATAAACGTTAGCCCCCACCGCCAAGCTTGCAAGCACCGCTGCCATCAGACCGTGAATATGAAAAAGCGGCATGATGTTGAGACATCGATCATCCGCGGTCAATAATAAGAATTTAGAAACATGTTCCGCGGAGGCGCAGACATTGGCCTGGCTCAATGGCACTATCTTTGGTCGAGATGTTGTCCCCGACGTGTGCAGAACGAGCGCGATATCCCCGGTCATTGCGGGCCCACCTGAGGACGCCGGCACTAGACCATGTTTTGGTGTCGTTAGGTCGAACATCCCGGCGGCGGCATTCGATTGAACCGCTATTGGGAAAATCGGAATTCCCAGTTTCTGCGCCACGTTAACGGCAGGAGATTGATCTCCCGCCATCACCACCAGTGCTTTCACATTAAGATCCAAAAGATGGAATCTGAACTCGTCGGTGCGATAATTCGGGTTCAAGGGAGCGGCAGTGGCACCTGCCGCAATGGTGATAAAAGCCGACGCCATGACAGGACCATTCGGCAAGATAATGGCAACACGATCGTTCCGACCAATACCGGCCATATTGAGCGTGTCGATGACCGACTTGGTAAGTTCTAAAAGATCGCCGAAGGTAAGCGATGTTTGGCCTGGCGCGCTGATAGCCGCGCCGGATATATGATTTTGACTCAATAGTTCGAAAATCGTCGGGCCGACACTCAACTGGGATCTCCTGTTACGGATTTTCGACGACGGGGCAATATTGTATACATTATAGAAATTTCGTATACTTGTCAATTGAGCGCGACAAAGTAGGGCGACCGGAAGAGAAAATTGGCTTACTTTGTCCTCACCTATCTGGTCACATTGTCAGAGGGACCTTCATGACGCTCATGCATCATCACGGCGAACCGGCCAAAGACACCTCCCCCACAGCGCTTCATCGCCTTAACGCGACCGCCCAAACCGTCCATTGGGGCTATTTCGATGCCGCACTGGCGCCGGTGCTTCGGGTATCGAGCGGCGACCTGATAGAGGCCCAAGCGGTCACCCACCATGCAGGCGATGCGCCCGACCTGATGATGGACAAGGCGATCGAGACACTCTACCGCGAGATTCCCGAGGCCGATCGTAATCCCGGCGTCCATATCATGACCGGCCCCATTCATATTGAAGGTGCCAAGCCCGGCGACATGCTGGAAGTGCGATATCTACGGATGACACCGCGATTCAATTACGGCTCTAATCTGGCGGCCAATTGGGGCTATCTCTACAAGGAATTTGACGAAAAGGAACGGGTCACTATTTATAAGATCGACCCCAGCGCCAATCATGCCCAAGCAGTCTACGCGTATGATTTCCCCGGAAAATATGAGATTCCCGGTACGATTACCCATTGTCCGGTTTGTGATCGTGAATCAGCGCTTAAGGGTATTCGCGTTCCCGTCCGCCCTCATTTGGGAACGGCAGGCGTTGCACCTAATGTCACGGGCCGGATCAGCACGATTCCCCCAGGAGCTCACGGCGGCAATATTGACAATTGGCGGATCGGAGCGGGAGCGACAATGTATTACCCGATCGCGGTCGACGGCGCACTTTTTTCAATCGGCGACCCGCATATCTCCCAAGGCGATGGCGAGCTCAGCGGCACGGCGATCGAAGCATCACTGAACGTATTGTTTCAGGTGGTTCTAAGGAAGGACTTTGAGTTTCCCTCACCGCTTCTCGAGACACCGAATTGGTGGATCGTGCATGGCTTTGACGAGGACCTTAACGTGGCCATGCGCAACGCGTCGTTAGACATGTTGACTCTACTGACCGAGCATCAGGGGTTGTCGCGCAACGATTCCTACTCGCTTATAAGCGTCGCCGCCGATTTCGCCGTTACCCAGGTAGTCGACGGCCGGCAGGGGATTCACGTGCGGATCCCAAGAGACATTTTTCCCAGTCGAGGCGTGGTGCAAGATGTCGATTTATAATCTGACGATACGTTATCAGCGGAGCAACTAGAGCACGTTCACAAAAGATGGAATCACTAACGTGCTCTAGGTCTTTATTTTGTCGCGCATTCGAACCCAAAAACCGCGGACACTTTTTGTGAATGCGCTCTAGAGTGTTTCCAGGAAAAGTGGCCACCGGTTTTCCGTCCGGAAACACGACAAAACAACAACTTAGGGTCAGGTTTGATTCCATCAAAACCGGAAAGACCCTAAACACAGCACCTTCCAAATACCCGAATGATCAGAGCGCATTCACAAAAAGTGTATGCGGTTTTTGGGTTCGAATGCGCGACCACTAAAGAATCTGGACCACGTTCTTCGATTCTATGATTTATGAACGTGGTC
>SMVB01343894.1_pt1 | contig 40265 bp, 32 predicted proteins | sample 2456461 | NCBI WGS metagenome assembly SMVB01 (sample SAMN11095934, study PRJNA526329) | marine sediment metagenome | biome: Marine sediment; feature: Surficial sediment; material: Deep marine sediment; isolation source: Hadal surficial sediment | place: Pacific Ocean | collected 2014-05 | depth...
CGTTTGCTACCCCGGGCTCGAATCGTTTTCGCAGCACGAGTTGGCCAAGCGGCAGGCCAGCGGCTTCGGCGCGATGTTGTGGTTCGAGGTTGTCGGCGGGGCCGTTGCGGGTAAGGCGCTGATGGACACCGTCGAGTTGTGGGCGTTGGCGGAAAACCTCGGTTCGCTGGAATCGTTGGTGACCCACCCCGCGACGATGACGCACGCGTCCGTCGACCGTGCCGAACGCATTCGTATCGGGATCACGGACGGACTGGTTCGCCTCTCCGTCGGGCTCGAAGACGCGGACGACCTGATCGGCGCGCTGGATCACGCGCTCGCCGAAATCTAGCGGCTACAGGCCGTAGCGTAGCTCGGCGGTCAGGTCGAGCAGCGAATCGAACACGCGCTTGGCGTTCGGCCCCTTCAACGGCGTGGGCCGCTGCACCCGCTCGGGGTCTCGTGTCTGAAGCGCGAGGTAGCGCTCGATTACACCGTGTAGCTCGCGCTCCGAGAGGCGCCGTCGCGCGCGGATCAGGCGTCTGGCCGCGTACAGCGCGGCATCGCCGGTGATGCGGTCGAATCGGTTGATCACCGCCGAGCGATGTGCGCTCGTCGACAGGGTCCAGGCAACCGACCGGTGCAGGTGCTTCGCGGCGAGTTCGATCAACGCCCAGTACGAGCGCTGAAATTCCGAGGCCATCCGGCGCCTCGATGGCGAGATTTGCCGGTCGCGCCGGCTGGCGTAGGAACTGGCGGCGATCTCGATGAACTGCTTGGCGGTGAATCGTTTCGCCTTGCGCAACAACTGGTCGGGGAGTTCGCGAAGCAGATCGCGGGTGCTGAAGATCGCATTCCAGCTCAACCCGTCGCCGACGCGAACCGGTCCACGAGCCACGCGCGCACGTTCGAAGTAGGCGTGCGCGCGACGGAAACGCTCGACCGCCTTGACGTCGTTTCGCGCCAGCGCGTCGCAGGCGCTTTCCGGTAGTCCGGTGTTGTGGAGCAGCAAGCGTCGCCGCTCGTGCGTGAACGTCTCGTCGAACAGGCGAACCGCTGGATCGTCCGTGTAGTCGCGCAACGGCTTCTTGCTCCCGGTGAGGAGGAAGTCGCGAATCTGGGCGAAGGATTGGACGATGTAACGTGCCTTACGCCGCTGCTCGAGGATCGATGTCGACCATCGTGAACCGTCGTCGAAACGGTACTCGCGGTGGAACAGGCCGAATTGCCGCACCGAACCGTAGTCGATGATCCCGCCGTTGACGAGGCAGTTGTCACCGTCCCAGTCGAGCCAACAGAAGATGTAGTCGGTTTCGAATCGAGCCGCCGCGCGCGCGAAGTCCTTCGCAACCTGCTCGGCAAGCCGCGTGTACCGTTGCGGTTCGGCCTTTCCGGGGAACTCGCCGTTGTGGATCTGGCGGTCGATGTACAGGTCGGCGACGGCGCGAAGCTTTTCCGGATCGTTCTGCTTGAGCCAAACGAAGAAGTGCGACGGCCGGATCAGGTTCCGGGCGGCTCGCACCGTGATCGCGTAACCGTTGGCCAACGCGATCACCGCGAGCACGCGCTCGGTGGCGATCCCGTTGCGGTGGAACGTCTCGCTCATCAACGCCGAGGACAAACCCTCCTGCAGGGAGGACGTCCCGCAAGCGTACGAGGCATCGTTGTTTCCGGTCTTGTAGAAGCGGCCGTCTTCAGCGGTCGCGGGGCACAGGCGCGTGACGCCCGTGCCGCAACTCGACACGTCCCAGCGGATACCGCGGTGCGTGACCGATCCGTTCCAGATACCGCGTCCGTCGCCCGACGTGAGGCCGGTCTTGCCGGGGTGCTGCAACTGGAGATACCGCGTGGCCATGTAGGTGCCGGGGAGCCGGTCCCTTTCATACTGGCCCCCACGTTCCAGTTCGAATTCGTTGATGATCGTCAGGCAGAACGCGTCGAGAATCTTGCGGCGAAGTCGTGTGTTGAGCGTGTTGGGGTGCTGGGTAGGGATCAAACCGAGTTGGCGGGCGAGGTCGAAGTTGAACCAGACCACCTCGCCACCGGGAAGCCGGCGGGCCCTGTAATCGACAAAACCACCGCGCACTGCTTTCTTGAAAGCGTGCGAACCATGGAGTTTTTCGAATTTGGAGTATTCGTCCTGACCCATCAGGACCAAACGTAGTGCCACTACTTGGTGGCAGACAAGGGCGACCGTGTTTTAGGGGAAAAACGGCCCAAAGACGTCCCTCGGCACCGGGGCCGACCTCCGACTCTCCTAGAGCAGGCCGTGGAGTTTCTGGAGCACGCCGAGCAAATCCGGCTCGAGGTCGAGGACGGGTCGCAACGGGTCGCCCTCGAGCCGCTGCATGCGCTTGATCATGTTGTCCATCGTGAAGCGTTCGATGTGCAGACCCCGGTTGACCTCCTTCCACGAGAGCGGTGCGGACACCGGCGCCTTGGCCAGCGGGCGAACACAGAACGGGGACACGAGCAACTGGCCGTGGCGGTTCTGCAGGTAATCCACGTAGACCCTGCCCTCCCGCCGCGATGGCGATCGCGTCACGGTGGCGATCTTCGGAAGCTCGCCGACGATGATCCGGGCCAGGAGTTCGGCCATCGCCCGCGATTGATCGTAGGTGCACTGCCGGCCGAGCGGCAGCAGCACGTGAAGCCCCGTCGATCCGCTTGTCTTGACGAAACAGGGCATCCCGATTTCGTCGCACAGCGCGCGGATCGCGAGCGCGATCTTGACCACGTGCGCAAACGGTGCCCCCTTGGGGTCGAGATCGAGGATGCACCAGTCGGGATGCGGCAGACTCGAAGCACGCGACGACCAAAGGTGCAGCGGGATCGCCCCGAGGTTGGCGAGGTACAGCAGGCTCTCCTCGTTCTCGCAAACGAAGTACCGGATTTCTTTCTGGGTGCTCTCACTCCAGATGGACTCGGTGCGAAGCCACTCCGGGGTCCACTCCGGCGCATCCTTTTGATAGAAGTTCTTGCCCTCGATCCCGTTGGGGTAGCGCGTCAGCACGACGGGCCGGTCGGCCAGGTAGGGCAGCAACCACGGAGAGATGCCGCGGTAGTACTCGATCAGGTCGCCCTTGGTGTAGCCCTCCTCGGGCCAGAACACCTTGTCGAGGTTGGTCAGGCTGACGCGGCGTTCCGGTTCCGGCGGAGCCGCAGGTGGCGGCGGCTGTTCGGGTCGATCGAGATCGGGTGCGACGCATTCCTGCGGCGAAAGGTCGTCACGCATTTCGAGGAACACGGGATGCCGCAAGTGGCCGGCGTGGGTCCACTGTTTGTAACGGACTTCGCAGATCAGCTCCGGCCGGGCCCAGTGGTGATCGTCGCCGCTCGGGAGTTCTCCCTCGCACGGCGCTTCGGCCTGGTGTAGTGCCTCGAGATCGGCACGCAGTTCGTTGAGCGTCTTGTCGTCGAAACCGGTACCCACGCGACCGGCATAGCGCAGACCGCTTCCGTCGTGGATCGCGACGTGCAGCGCGCCCAACCCCGCTCGCCCGCGCTTCGGAAGCGTGTACCCGACGATCGCGAACGAGCCTCGCAGATCGCAGCGGATCTTGAGCCAGTCGCCGGAACGGCCGCTCTGGTACGCCGACGCGGCGCGTTTGGCGACGATCCCCTCGAGGCCCATCTCGCGGACTTGTTCGTACATGGCCTCGCCCTGCTCTTCGATGTGATCGGAGTAACGCAAGGCTCCCGCGGCGGGAAGGATCTCGCGCAACAGTTCCTTGCGCTTGCGCAACGGAAGCGAGCGCAGATCGTAACCCTCGAGCGTCAATAGATCGAAAGCGTAGAGCACGGCCGGCGACTCGACCGTTGCGCGTGCGATGTCACGCGGTCGCGACAGATGCACACGTTGTTGCAACCCCGAGAAACTGGGGTGACCGGTCTCGTCCGGCACGACGACCTCGCCGTCGATCAGGAACCGTTCATAGGGCAGTTTCTTGAGCACGGCGGCGATCTCGGGGAAGACCAGGGTGGCGTCCTGTCCGCGCCGGTAGCGAAGACGAGGCTTGCCGTCCTCTCGCGCACCGAGCAAGCGGAACCCGTCGTACTTGAGCTCGAACAGCCAACCCTTGCGGGCAAACGGTTCCGGCTCGGGTCGCGCCAACATCAGGTCGACTTCCCGGATGCCCGGACCCCCCGCGGGTGCCTTGGCTCGCGCCAGTTTCTTGCGCATGCGGGCGGCCGGGTCCTTTCCGGCCTTGAGTTCCTGGACGGTCAACCCGGAGAGAATCGAACGTTCGTCGATCTGCCTGTTCGGATCGGCGTAGGCGTCGGGCTTCTTGACCATCAACCATTCGTTGGCTTTCTTGAGCCGGAACAACGTCCAACGTCCCTGCAACTTGTGTCCGTAGAGATCGAACAGCAGCTTGCCGTCACGTAGCCCGTCCTCGGGCGTGTGTCCGATCGGCTCCCAGCGCCCGCGGTCCCACAGCACCACGGCGCCGGCGCCGTATTCGCCGTCGGGGATGATCCCCTCGAAATCGGCGTACTCCACCGGGTGCTGCTCGACGAGCATCGCCAACCGCTTCGTTTCGGGATCGAGGCTCGGCCCCTTGGGCACCGCCCAGGACTGCAGCACGCCTTCCATCTCCAACCGCAGGTCGTAGTGCAGGTGTGAGGCGTCATGTTTCTGGATCACGAACAACCGCGGCCGCGATGGGCCGGTGCCGAACGGCTCGGGTGTTTTTCCGGCGATCCGCTTGGTTCGATAGGCCGCCAGTTGCTCTTCCAGCAGCTTTTGTTTCACATTCGCCTCTTGCCGCGGTCCCACCCGGACCTTATGTTACGATCCGCCGCCATGAGCGCACGAGCCATAGCATCCGTCACGATTTCCTTCGGGTTGGTGTCCATCCCGACGAAGATCTATTCCTCCGGAGAATCCTCCACCGGGATTCGTTTCAACATGTTGCACGGCAAGTGTGGCACGAGACTCAAGCAAAAGTACTACTGCCCGAAGGACAACGACGAAGTCGCGCGCAAGGACATGATCAAGGGCTACGAGTTCGCGAAGGGCCAGTACGTGCTCTTTAACGAAGAAGAACTCAAGACTCTGCAGGAAAAAGCGACGCAGTCGATCGAAATCACCGAGTTCATCCCGACCACCAGCGTCGATCCGATCTACTTCGAGAAGTCCTACTACCTCGGTCCCGACAAGGGCGGCGATCGGGCGTTCAAGTTACTCTCCCGTGCGTTGCGCAAGAGCGGCCGTTCGGCGCTGGCCAAGTACGCGGCTCGCGGCAAGATGTACCTCGTGCTGGTGCGGCCGTTCGAGGACGGCCTCGTGATGCAGCAACTCCGTTACTCCGACGAGATCCGTTCGATCAGCGAAGTGCCGCTCGGGGACGCCACCGTGAAACCCGCCGAACTCGAACTGGCGCTGCAGATCGTGGAGCAGTTGATTTCCGACGAGTTCAAACCGGAGCAGTACGGCGACGAGGTCCGCGAGCGCACGCTCGGCCTGATCGAGCAAAAGATCCAAGGTAAGGAAATCACCGAGGCGCCGGCCGAGGAGCCGAAGGCTCAGGTGATCGACCTGATGGAAGCCCTCAAAGCAAGTCTGGCGCAGAAGAACGACTCCGGGCGCAAGCCCGCAAAGCGCGCGCCGCGCGCCGCGGCCAAGAAACGCTCGCGCGCCAAGGGCTAGGCACTTACAGACCACCGAAACCCAACCGAAAACCTGGTACCCTGCTACAAGATGAAGGGGTACAGTGTCAAAGACGTGGCTCGTATGCTCGACCTGTCGGTCGGCCAGGTTCGTTCCTATGCCCGTTCGGGGCTGGTGGATCCCAAACGCGGTCGTCGTGGGGAATATCGTTTCGGTTTCCAGGATCTGGTGTTGCTGCGCACCGCCAAGGGGTTGCTGAGCCAGCGTATCGCGCCCCGGCGCGTGCGCAACGCGCTCAACCGGCTCAAGGAGCAGCTTCCCGAGGGCGGCTCACTCTCCTCGGTTCAGATCTCCGCCCACGGCAATCGTATCGTGGTCCAGCGTGCGGGACACTGCTGGCAGCCCGAGTCGGGCCAGACGCTGCTCGCGTTCGACGCGGACGATGACGCGTGCGCCCAGAAACGGCCGATTGCCGGACCGCCTGAACGGGAGACCCCCGGCCTCGACGCGGAGGACTGGTTCCGGCTCGGCGGCGAACTCGAGCAGGGCGCACCCGAACAGGCCCGTGAGGCCTACCGTCGCGCGTTGGAGTTGGACCCGCGGCACGTGGACGCGCGGATCAACCTCGGGCGGTTGCTCCATGAAGCGCGCGAGTGGGACGCCGCGGAGAAGCACTACCGGATGGCGCTGGCGGATCGGGGAGACGACTCGACGGCGCTGTTCAATCTGGCGGTGGTGTTGGAAGACCTCGGCCGCCGTCGCGAAGCCATCGATGCCTACCACTCAACGGTCCGGGTCGATCCCGAGTACGCCGACGCTTACTTCAACCTGGCACGATTGCTCGAGCAATCCGGCGATCGGAAGTCGGCGTTGCGACACCTCAAGACGTACCGGCGTCTCACCGAAGAGTCCTAGCCGGGACTCCAGCCCGGCGTGTTCCCGTCGAGGATCGTCCGCAGCCCGTCCGTGTCGAGGTTCCCTCCCGAAACGACGCAGACGACCTTGCCGCTGCCGGCCTGACCGGAAAGGGCGGCCGCAACGGAAGCCGCGCCCGCGCCCTCGGCGACCGTCCTGGCGCGTGCGACGAGCTGGCGGATCGCATCGGCGACTTGATCCAGAGTAACGACCAATGACCCGGCCAGGAGTTCGTGCGCCATGGGCCACATCTCCGGCATCAGGCTCTTGCCGCCGATCCCGTCGACGAAGCTCGGCCGATGCTCGATCTCGGTCGCGGCATCGGCCTTCAGCGATGCGGCAAAGGGGGCCGCGGTTTCGACCTCGGCGGCAAAAACTTTCGCCCCGGGCGCGCGCTCGCGCAACGCCGCGGCGATGCCGCAGCTCAACCCACCGCCCCCGAACGGCACCACGACACTCCCCACATCGGGCAGGTCCGCGGCGATCTCCAGACCCACGGTGCCGTTGCCCGCGACCACATCGGCATCGGCGACGGGGTGGATGAAGCGCCCATCGAGTCCGGGGTAACCGTGCTCGAGGATCGCCCGCCACCAGCGATCGTACGGGACGCGGTGGATACGGCCCCCCAGACGAGAAATGGCGTCGAGTTTGGTCTCCGGCGCGGAGTCCGGCACCACAACGTCGCAACCGATGTCCAGTTCGCGCGCGCACCAGGCCACTCCCTGCGCCATGTTGCCCGCGCTGGCGGTGACGACACCGTGGGCCAATTCGCTTTTCGACAGGTTTCCGATGGCGCTCGCGGCTCCGCGGATCTTGAACGAGCCGATCGGCTGGAGGTTCTCGAGCTTGAGCCAGATCTCTGCCGGCGCATCGATCTCCAGCCGCACCAGGGGAGTCCGGATCGCGAATCCGCGGATCCGTTCGGCGGCGGCCTCGAGCGCGCCGAGGCCCGGAGGCCGCAGCGGCTCAATCGTCGGCATCGCGCAAACCGCCGAAAGCGATGCGGGCCCCGACGCCGCGCTCGAGCGCCCGCAGGGCCACGTGATGCGCCGTTGCCAGATCCTCCACGGCCACGCCGAGTGAGTTGAACAACGTGATCTCTTCGTCGTTGTTCCGGCCCACCAGCTTGCCCGCCAGGATTTCGCCGATCTCACCCACGATCGCGTCGTCGCCGATGGCGCCTTCCTCCCGCGCCAGAAGGAAATCCCCGGACTCGTTGACGGCCGATTCGCGGCAGTCGACGAACATGCGCGCGCGTGCGACGGCGGCGGAATCCAGTTCGCGCGCCTTGGGAACGCAAGCGCCGACCGCATTGACATGGGTTCCCGGACGCAACCACGCGCCCTCGACCACCGGTTCGGACGAGGATGTCGTCGTGCACACGATCGCCGCGCCTTCGACCGCCTCGCGCGCACTCGAGGTGACCTCGACGCGCGCCTGCGTCTTCGGTCGGAACCACCGGGCCAGCCGCTCGCAGTGATCCCGCTGGGGACTGAACAGACGAACGGTCCGGATCGGTCGTGCGACGAGCATCGCCTCGAGATGCGTTCGCGCCTGGACGCCGGATCCGATGATGGCCAACGTGTCGGCAGCTTCCCGGGCCAGCAACCGGGTTGCGACGCCGCTCGCGGCCGCCGTGCGGATCGCCGTGATTTCGCTGGCGTCCATGATTGCCGTCGGCACGCCGATCCGCGGATCGAACAGGACCACGACGCCCTGATGCGCGTCGTACTTCGATCCATGATTCCCGGGAAAGACGGCGACGGCCTTGAGCCCCAGCGTCTCGGGTTCGCTAAGGTATCCCGGCATCAGACCCAGCAGGCCGCGGCCGCCGGGGAGTCGCACGCTCCAACGCAGCGGGTTGAGTGTTTGCCCGGACGACAGTCGCTCGAGCGCCCCGGCGACCCAATCCATGCAGTCGGCCATCGGCAGCAACTGCCGAACTTCCCGGGATGTAAGAACGACCGTTTGCATCGGCAGGACTCGAACTAGACGGTCGGCCGGAACAACACGGTCTCGTCGATTTCCTTCTCTCCGTGGGCGATGGCCGTCGCGCCCAGCGTGTCGCTCCAGACGTTGACCACCGTACGGCACATGTCGAGCGGACGGTCGACAGCCCACAAGACCGCGGTCAACGCGACGGGCAAGCCGATCGCCTCGAAGATGATCACCATCATCACCAGCCCCGCGTGCGGGATCCCCGCGGCCCCGATGCTGACCATCAGGGCCAGGAAAACGATCATGACCTGGTTCGCGAACGTCAACGTGAAGTCGGGGTTGGCCGCGGCGTAGAGTTGCGAGACAAAGATCACCGCGACGCATTCGTAAAGCGCGGTGCCGTCCATGTTGACCGTCGCGCCGATGGGCAGGACGAAGCTACTGACCTTGTTCGACACGCCAACGTTTTTTTCGATGCGGTTCAACGTGACCGGGAGCGTTCCGGAGGATGAAGCGGTGGAAAACGCCGTCAGCAACGCCGGCAACATGGCCCGCAACACCGCATACGGGTTGCGCCGCGTGACCAGCCAGAACAACGCGGGGAGCGTGACGAACAGATGCAGCATGAGCGCCGCGGCTACGGTCAGGAAGTAGCCGATCAGTTTCGAGAACAGTTCAGGCCCGGTGGTCGCGACCAGCGTCGCGATCAGCGCTGCGATGCCGATCGGAGCCAACGAGATGACCGCCAGAGTCAGCTTCATCATGATTTCAAACACCGCGTTGGCGGCGTCGCCGACGATCTTGCGGTGCTCCGCCTTCGCCGCGAGCGTGAAGCAACCGAACAGGATCGTGAAGACGAGTACCTGGATCAGTTCGAAGTTTGCGGCCGCCTGGATCGGGTTTGAGGGGATCATGCCATCGAGCATTTCCCAGAACGATTTCGCCTCGGGCGCCGTCGCGGCCGTAGGCAAGGCGAGCTGCGGACCGACACCCGGGCGGATGACGTTGACCAGGACCAGGCCGGTCATGATCGCCAGGAGACTCGTCGTCAGGTACCAACCGAGCGCCCGACCGCCCATCCGGCCGAGTCTGCGAATGTCGCCGAGGCCGACGATCCCCGCGAGTAGCGACGACACGACCAGCGGGATCACGATCATCTTTAGACTCTTGAGGAACAACGTGCCGATCCAGTAGATCGGCGCGCCCCAAGCCGTTTCTTGAAGCAGTTCCTTCTCGCGCTGCTGGATGTCCTTCATGTGAGCCGATTCGTCGGCCTCGGTCCACGTCGTGCTCTGGAAAATGTCCTCGCGCGCCTGCTGGGAGATCGTCGGGTATTCACTGCGGTGCACCGCGGTGCCGACGAGCGCGCCGACCACGATGCCGATCAGGATCCACCAGTGAAGCTTGAGCTTGAACACGCGCTGTCCTTTCGCTGGTCCGAATCGACCGCGCATCACTATACCTCCACCCAGGCGGCTCCGGCGCTGCTATGCTGGCGACGAAAAGTGGCACGTAGGCCACCGCAACCGTATCTCCAAGGATGATGCAGTACTCGAGGAATCCCACGACATGAAATCGCACGTGGGCCACGGATCGTTTCGGCCGCCTCCCGGCCTCCGCAACCCGCACGTTCAATCGATCCTCGCCACACTCGGTCTGCGCGCGCGATGGGGCGAGCGAAACGCCTCGGAGGGCGGCGGCGCTTCGCAGAACGTGCTCGTCCGGTGCGAGGACGGCACTCGGTTGGTCGCGGCGCACACCCTGCCGCGTAATCCATCGACGTCAAGGGGAGCCGCGATCCTGCTCCACGGTTGGGAAGGCTCGGCGGAATCCACCTACCTTGTTTGCCTGGGCCGTTATCTGCACCGGGTGGGTTACGAAGTCTTTCGCGTGAATTTCCCCGATCATGGCGGCACGCACGAACTGAACCCCGGTGTCTTCCATGCCTGCAGGCTCGACGAAATGGTGCTTGCCGTGAAGGAGATCGCGCGGCTGAGCGCGGGCGGACCGACCTATCTCGTCGGTTTTTCACTGGGCGGCAATTTCGCCCTGCGCATCGCATGTGAGGCGCCGTCGCGCGGTATCCCGATCGAACGAGTCGTGGCCGTGTGCCCGGTGATCGATCCGTCGCACAGTCTCGACGCGATCGAGCGCGCTCCGTGGTTCTATCACCAGCGTTTTCTTTCGCGATGGACGCGTTCGCTGCGCCTCAAAGAGAGGGCCTTCCCGGACCGCTATCCGCTGGATCCGTTGGGTCCGGCCAATCTTCGACAGCGCACCGACTTGCTGATCAAGCGCTTCACCGATTTCGCCGGTATCGACGAATACCTCGACGGCTACTCGATCGCGCGCGACCGGCTCGCCGGATTGTGCTGTCCGTCGACGATCCTTGCGGCCGCGGACGATCCGGTGATCCCTGTCAACGACCTCCTCGAGATCGAGAAGCCCGACTGCCTCGAGATAGAGATCCAGCGCTGGGGCGGGCACTGCGGATTCATCGAGAACTCGAGCCTCCAGAGTTGGGCCGAACGGCGAGTCGCCCAGATCCTCGCGAGACCTCGCGAGGGTGCCGCGAAAATGGCCGGCTGAGTCGCAAAAACACGACAAATAACGGCTCTTGTCGGATTGAATCCGATCAATCTCCGACCTATGTTCGTCCCGGGGTGCCACCGAACCGCGGCGAAACCGGCCGTCGTCGAATCCGGGCACGTATCAGAGCGAACACCGGCGTCCGGGAAGCCGGTTTTCGTGGATGAGTAGAGCGAGGATGAGCAACCAGACTATCTTGCTGATCGACTACGATCCGGTCAGCATCAGTCGCACCACGACTCCGTTGATCAAGGCTGGCTACCAAGTCGAGGTCGCCAAGGATGGGCTCTCGGGCCTGGCCGCGTTCGAGCGTATGAAACCGGTGCTCGTGCTGGTCGAAGCGATGCTACCGCGCAAGCACGGCTTCGAAGTCTGCCAGGAGATCAAGGCGAAACCGGAAGGGAAGTCCACACCCGTGTTGATCACGACCGCGGTGTGCCGCGGCCGGAAATATCGCATGGACGCCTTGCAAATTTACGGTTGCGATGAATACATCGAGAAACCGATCGCCGACGACGAACTGGTGTCGATCGTCACGCGTTTGATCGAGGAAGCGAAACAGGCCCGCGAGGAGATCGGGCAAGACCTGTCCGATGCGATCGACACGGCCTCCCTCGACGTGCCTGCGGCCATCGAATCGATGGACGACGACGAACTCGAAGCCAAGATCGACGCGCTACTGACGGGCAACGACACGTCCGCCGAGAGCGAAAAAATCCCGGCCGCGCCGGTCGCGCAGACCCAAACAGCGGTGGTGGAAGAAACCGTCCAAGCGCCGGCCGAGACTGTGGCCGAGACGGCCGAGGCGGCCGAGGTCGGTCCGGCCAAGATCGATCAACCCGCCGAACCGGTCGTGCTCGAACCCGATGCCGAGGCCACGGCGCTGCCGCTCCAGACGCCCGTAATCGCGGAAGCGCCGGCCGTGGAGTCGGCTGCCGATCCGCTCGTGTCAGGAACCGAACCGCAGTCCGATTCGCAATCTGAATCCACGCCGCTCGTCGAGAGGGCCACCGCCGCACCGGCCAAGCCCGAGGACCGCGAGTGGACTGAGGCCGGCTCACGGGGAAAGAAGGGTGGGTCGAAGGTCGTCCTGTTCGGCGTGGCCGCGGTCGCCTCCCTGGGCATCGTGGGTTTCCTCGCCTTCCAGCAAGGCTGGATCGGCGCAGGTACGGCCTCCGAACCCGCGCCCATGGACGTGATCGACAACGCTAGCCGTTTGGCCACTCACGTACCCGCACCCGAGAACTCTGGGCTCGCGCTCCAACCGCCGGCGCAAGACATCGTCGAGCAGGAATCGGTCGAAGCGGCGACGCCAGCGAAAAAAGACGAGCCCGACCACGTCGAGGCTCAACCCGAGCCCGCCGAGAACGTGCCGCCCAGACCGGTTGTGCCCCCCCCACCGACGTTCAAGCGCCGTAGCACCGGGGAATTGCGAGCCGCTCGAGACCGACAGGCGTACGCCGACCAGGCACTGCTGGCCGCCGCCGGATCGCTGCAGTCGCAACTCCTGTCCGAGGCCGGCGGTTCCTCGCCCGCACAGGAGGAACCAATCGAAGCCGTCGACCTCGAAGCGGACGACCTGATCGGAATCCCGGTCCGTCCCAAGGCTCCCAAGGCGCGCTACGGCGAGTTGTTTGATATCGACGACGTCGACCGGGCTCCGGCTCGGGTCAGGTTCGAGCAACCCGTATATGACGAACTCGCGCGCCGAATGCACCAGCAGGGCGAGGTACTCGTCGAGGTCCTGATCGATGAAACCGGCCAGGTCACCGAGGCGCGGCTGTTGCAGGAGATACCGCGTTCCCGGCTCAACGAAGCGTCGCTACGCGCAGCGCGCCGGTGGTCCTACTTTCCGGCGGTGAAGGACGGTGTTCCCGTCAAGGTCTGGAAGACCGAAAGGATCGTCTTCGAGCTCGAATAGGATCCGCTGCACGCCCGATCTAACCCCCGGTATGATGAGGTCCTTCTTGGAGGTGCGTCGTGGTGCGTGCAGTCGTCGGTTTGTGCCTCGCGTTGGTGGCGGTGCCGGTGTTCGCCGGAACGTTCGAACAATGGTCGACAGGTCGAACCCTGCGTATCGACTACGTCCATACCGGCACGGCCACCGGGGAACACTTCGCGCTCGAGCGCGTGCGGATCGAGGGCGAGTGGCCGGGGAGCCGGACTCAGACGATCGACACGACCAACCGCGGAAAGTACCTGGTCGAATTGGTCGATCTCGCGACCAACCGTCTGCTCTACACACGCGGATTCTCGAGCATCTACGGCGAATGGGAAACGACGGGGGAGGCGCGCCGCGAGGTGTGGCGCGCGATCCCCGAAGCTGTTCGGGTTCCCGAACCGCGCCATCCGGCGCAGCTGCGCCTGCGTAAGCGTCAGGCCGATCAATCGTTCGGCGAAGTGTGGCGGCTTGCCATTGACCCGGCTTCCCGGTTTGTCGATCGTGCGCCCGCGCCCTCCGCGGAATGGGTCGCGCTGGTCGACAACGGCCCCGCCGCGAGCAAGGCCGATCTGGTGATCCTTGGTGACGGTTACACGTCGACCCAGAAGGAGAAGTTTCTCGCCGACGCGCAGCGGGCGTCGGACGCGTTGTTCAGTCTCGAACCCTACCATTCGCACAAGGGCGACTTCAACGTGCGTGCCGTTTGGACGCCGGCCGAGCATCCCGGGGTTTCGCGCCCGCGGGCGGGCGTGTTTAGGGCTTCCCCGCTCGGCGCGCGGTACAACAGCTTCGATTCCGAGCGCTACATCTTGACGCTCGACGACCGGGCGTGGCGCGATGCGGCGGCGGCCGTGCCGTACGATTTTGTTCTGATCCTGGTCAACGAAAGGAAATACGGCGGCGGCGGGATCTTCGGGCTGTACTCGACCGCGGCGGCCGATTCGGGCTTCGCCGACTACCTGGTCGTCCACGAGTTTGGGCACCACTTCGCCGGGCTGGGCGACGAGTACTACACCTCGCCGGTCGTCTACGAGGGATTCACCGCTGGCCGGGTCGAGCCCTGGGAGCCCAACGTGACCGCGCTACTCGATCCGGCGACGCTCAAGTGGCGCGACCTGGTCGAGGAATCGACGCCACTCCCGACGCAGTGGAAAAAAGAAGCGTTTGAGACCCGCTCCCGCGCGATCCAGAAGACCCGGACCGAGATGCGCGCGGCCGGAGCTTCCGAAGAGGACATGGAGGCGTTGTTTCGTGAGGAGCAGAAACACTTCACGAAGACGCTCGGCGAACAGCCCCACTCGGGCGAAGTTGGAGCGTTCGAGGGTGCGCTCTACGAGGCGCGCGGGTTTTATCGCTCAAGCATCGATTGTGTGATGTTCACGCGAGACGAGGTCGGCCTCTGCCCGGTTTGTCGCCGTGCGGTGGAAGAGATCATCGACCTGTACGCCAGGTAACGTCTAGCGCCGACGAAGCACACGGCCGAATTCTTCGGCGAGTTCGAACGCAGCATCGACGTTTCGCGGGTTCCTCGAGTCGAGGTACTCGACGTTGACCCCGAGCCGATCACTTGGGTAGCCGATCTCGCTGGCGAACGAGGACATCCGTTCCCACAGCAGCAGCGAGTGCGCGATCGCCGCCTCGCGCATGCTGCGCGCCCCGCGCAACAGCCGTCCGACGTCCGCGGGGATGTAGACACCGAGCGTCTTGCGCGCGAAGGTCAGGTCTTCGACGCAGACGAACGGCGAGAACGTCAGGAAAATCTGGGGCAGTTCCTCGACGGTCATCTGTCGCACCAGGTCCAGCAATAAGCAGCTCATCCACTCGCCCTCGTAGAGGATCTGTGTCGTGAAGAACCGCAGCCCGTGGTCCCGCACCTTGGTCAGCAAGCGATCGGTCTCGTCGAGCGAAGCTGGCCGGGGGGCGAATTGCGTGCGCCGGGTCGGGATGATGATGCCGCCGCAGCGGAACCCGCGTTCCCGCGCCACCTTGGCAGCCTCGGGGACACCCATCCGGTCGCTGGGGATGTCCCTGCTGCTGGAGTCCGGGCCGACGAGGAAGATATCGCCGCAGCCGAGCGCCTCGGCCTGATCGAGCCAGGCGCGAAACTCCGGCTCGGTGCACGACGCACACACTTTATAAAGAGAGAGCGGTTTCTCGGTGAGTTGTCCGATGTACGCTGCGAAGTCGTCGTTGGTCACGCGTTGACGCACGCGGTGGAACTCGCCGGAGTCCTGCAGGTCAGGGATGCTCACCGCGTGGAACGAGTTGTAGCAGGCGAAGCCCTGCTTGAGTACCGCGTAGGCCTTTTCCCGATCGCTCTCGGCCGGCGGACAGGCCTCGAGCAGGACGCGTGCGGTGGCGAGATGGGACTTGTTGGGCATCGATCAGTCTCTCCCGACCAGGATGCGGGAGGCCGCTTGGAAGCCCAGGCGCAACGGTTCGCCCCCGACCGGCCGCACCTGCACGGTTTCGGTCAACTCATCTCGATTCTCGACGACCGCCCGGCGGCCGGGCGTCAGCCGGTGTTGTTCAAGGAGTTTCAGAAATTCGGTACGCTGATCGGTCACCCGGGTAATCTCCAGGTCGCGATGGAGTTCGCAGGCCAGTAGGCTCGGGTCGTCGTTCTCGTCCAGCGCGCCCGTCGACGAGGGAATCGGATCGCCGTGCGGGTCGACGGTCGGGTGGCCGAGCATCCCGTCCATGCGATCGATCAGACGGTCCGAGACCGCGTGCTCGAGGATCTCCGCCTCCTGGTGCACCTCGCTCCAGTCCATGCCCATGATCTCTACCAGGAATAACTCCACCAGGCGGTGGCGGCGCAGCACGTGGGCCGCCAGCTTGTGCCCGCGGTCGGTCAGTCGGACCCCAAGGTAGGGTTCGTACTCGATCAGCCCGGTCTCGGTCAGCGTCTTCATCATCGCGGTGACCGTTCCCGGAGCAACATCCATTTTCTGGGCAATTCTGCCGGTGGAGACCAACCGGCCCTGGCCGATGCGCTCCTCCCTGTGGATGCATTTGAGGTAGTCCTCGACGGTGCTGGTTGGCATGGCAACTTTAAGATACCGCATGGTTGACATTTTTGCCCCTGGGCGTTATATTTTTTTGGTAGTCAAAATTTCTATTCATTGTCGATCGAATCCGATATTTTTGTTAATCGACAGCAGCAGGTATTTCAAGGGGTAGGCCGATCGTGTTCAAACCGGGCGAATTGTGGGGCAAGGCGTTCGGCGTCGGTTTGGCCGTGCTCGGAGCCGGCGGGCTCGTGGTCGCCGTCGGGTTCGTCGCCTCATCCGACATCGGGATGGACGACTCGTCGCTCGTCGGTCTCGAGGGTCTCGACCTGACGCCGTACCGCAACACCACGGTCGGGGACGTCGGCACCGAACGCTTCGACCCCGATGCTTACCTGACCGAGGAACTCGAGAGCCGTACGGAAACCCTCGAAGACGGCACGGTGCTGCGGATCTTCGAGGTCGAAGTCGTCAACAAAGAAATCGAGATCGCCCCCGGTGTTTTCTTCCCCGCCTGGACCTACAACGGCCAGGTTCCCGGCCCGACCCTGCGCGCCAAAGAAGGGGAGCGCATCCGCATCCTGTTCACCAACGTGGGCGACCGGCCACACTCGATGCATTTTCACGGCTACCACCCGTTCGAGATGGACGGCGCGATGTTGACGCAGCAGGTGCCCCCGAACGGCTCGTTCATCTACGAGTTCGAGGCCGAGCCCGCCGGCGTACACCTGTACCACTGCCACGCCACGCCAATCTCGCAGCACATCCACAACGGTCTGTACGGTCTGTGGATCGTCGATCCCCGGGAAGGCCGCCCGCCCGCGCGGGAGCTTTACATGATGATGAACGGGTTCGACCCGAACTTCGACGAGGAGAACGAGATCTATGCGGTCAACACGGTGGCCTTCCACTACAAACGCCACCCGATCGAGGTCAAGCAAAACGAGTTGATCCGCATCTATCTGGCCAACATCACCGAGTTCGATCCGATCAACTCGTTCCACGTCCACGCGACTTTCTTCGACTACTACCCGACCGGAACCCAGGCCGAGCCGCGGGATTTCACGGACACGATCATCCTAGGCCAGGGCGAGCGCGGGATTATCGAGGTCCGCTTCCCGCACCCGGGCGATTTCATGTTCCACGCGCACAAGACCGAGTTCGCCGAGCGTGGCTGGATGGGCTTGTTCCGCGTGTTGCCCGAAGGGAGTGGCGATGGCTGAGCCACGCCGGGGCATTAGTGCCCGGACCGCGATCCTCGCCCTCATCCCGCTCGTGTTGCTGGTCGGGCTGGTGGCCTGGCTGTTCTCGGACGGTGCCGAAGGGTTGTTCGCCACGGATTTGCCTCCCATCGAGGCCATCGAGGTGCTGCGCCACGTGCTCGACGAAGACGTGATCCATCTGGACGTCGTCAACAGCGGGCCGGACCCGACGACGATCGCCCAGGTGATGGTGCGCGGCGCGTTCTGGTACCACGAGGTCATCCCGACACGCGAACTGAAACCGCTCCAGACAGCGCGCGTCACGATCCCTTTCCCGTGGAACGAGGGCGAGCCCATCGAGGTCGTCTTACTCACGTCGACCGGCCTGACGTTCGACTACGAGATCGAGGTCGCGACGACCACGCCCGGCATCACCGTGTCCGCGGTGTCGCGTTTCGCCATGCTGGGGTTGTTCGTCGGGGTGATCCCCGTCGCCCTGGGCTTGACCTGGTTCCCATTCCTGCGTCGTCTCGGCAACCGCGGTCTCGGATTCCTGATCCACTTGACCGTCGGCTTACTCGCGTTTCTCGTCATCGAGGCGATGTTCGAGGGCGTTGAGGCGGCCCACGAGTTGCCCGCGATCTACCACCCCAAAGCCCTGTTGGTTCTCGGGTTTGCCGGGGCCTGGGCCCTGCTCACAGGTCTGCAGCTCCGTAACTCGTCCGGCGGCGGCGGTGCACCGTCGAACGGCGTGAGGATGGCCTGGCTCGTCGCGCTCGGCATCGGGATTCACAATCTCGGAGAGGGGCTGGCCATCGGTTCCGCGTACGTGCTGGGCGAGTTGACACTGGGCGCGCTGCTGGTCATCGGCTTCACATTGCACAACGCGACGGAGGGCATCGCCATCGTGTCTCCGATCCTGCGACAACCGGGTGCCCAGTTATCCCGCCTGGTCGGCCTGGGCGCGTTGGCCGGAGCGCCGACGATCCTCGGTTGCTGGATCGGAGCGTTTACTTACTCGCGCTTCTGGGCGCTTCTGTTCCTCGGTATCGGCGCGGGCGCGATCGTGCAGGTGATCACCGCGATCCTCGGCGGCCGTGCGCTTCGCGACACGCTGGCGCCGCTCAACCTCGCCGGCATGTTGGTCGGCTATCTCGTGATGTACGGCACGGGCCTACTCGTGGGGGCCGTATGAGCCTAAAGATGAAACGACGTCTGATCGGCGGTGTCGGGATGACCGTCATCCTGACTCTGTTCGGCGCCGTCGTCGTGGTGCCGATCTGGTCGCAAAGCGCGGTCGCCGGGAAGGAAATACGAGAAATCGTTCTCGAGGCCCGCGACCTCGCGTTCGGCGATGCCAATCCGACTCTTTCGTTCAAGCCGGGAGAGAGAGTCCGGTTGATCGTGCGTAACACAGATATCGGTGTGCTGCATTCGATTCGTCTTCCCGGCATCGACGACACCGTGCGTCACATCCCGTGGAACGAGGAGATCACGATCGAATTCACCGCGCCGGAAGAAGGCGTCTTCGAATACATCTGCCCGCAGCACGCCCCCAAGATGCAGGGACGCATCCGCATCGAGGAAGCCCTGTAGCCTGATTAGTCGCTCGAGCCGAGCACGCGATCCAACACAGCGCCAAGTTCCGTCGGCCGGTACGGTTTGGCGATGCAATCCCTGAACCCGAAACGGTGCGCCTCCGCCATGACAGGGCTTTCGGAGTAGCCGCTCGACACGATGCCGACCGCGCCGGGATCGATCTCGAGGAGACGCCGCATGGCCTCCTCGCCTCCGTAACCGCCGCGAATAGTGAGGTCGAGTATCACGGCATCGAACGGCCTACCCGCCTGCATCGCCGAGCGGTAGGCCTGGACCGCCGATTCCCCGTCAGACGCGAATTCGGCGGAGTGCCCCAGCCCCGCGAGCATCGCGCCGATCGTATCCCGCACCAGGTCGTCGTCATCCATCACCAGAACGTGCCCGCGGCGCGCTGTTTCCACCGGCTCGTTCTCCTCGCGCATCCGTTCGACTTCCTTGCCCGCCGGAAGGTGCAGCGTGAACTCGGTCCCGCCTCCCTGCCGCGACCGGACGGCCAGGTGGCCCTCGTGCTTCTGGACGATGGCGTAGCTGGTCGCCAGCCCCAGGCCGCTCCCGTGCTCCTTGGTCGTGAAGTACGGATCGAAGATGCGGTCGACGGCCTCGGGCGGGATCCCGATTCCCTCATCGCTCACGCGAATACGGACGAAGCATCCCTGGCAGACCGGGAGCCCGGAACCTGCGGGCACGTCCACATTGTCCGCTTCGACCTGCACGAGACCGCCGTCCGGCATCGCCTGCACTGCGTTGAGCACGAGATTCTCGATGACCTGACTGATTTGTCCGGCATCGACCTCCGCCGGCCACAACCCCGGTTCGACAATGACCTGGCCGCGTACGTTGGAACCACTGAGCACGAACTGCACCGTGTCCCGGATCACGCCCTCGATCGATGTCGTGCGGCGAACGGGAGCGCCGCCTTTCGAGAACGTCAGCAGTTGTCGAGTCAGCCCTTTCGCGCGAAGCGCCGCTTTTTCGGCCTCGCGCAACCGGCTGTAGGCAGCGTGCTTTTTGCCGACCCGCGACTTCGCTATCGAGAGGTTGCCCAGGATTCCCATCAGGGAATTGTTGAAGTCGTGCGCGATCCCGCCGGCGAGCATCCCGACGGATTCCAACTTGCGCGCGTTCAGCAGTTCTTCCGTAAGTCGTTTCTCGACCGTTACATCGAGCATGATCCCCTGCAGGAACAGCGGCGTACCGTCGCTGCCGCGCACGACCACCGCCTCGTCGCGAGCCCACGCCAGCGAGCCGTCTTTTCGATAGATCCGATACTCGGTCCGAAACGGCGTATCGCGCTCCAATGTTCGGGCCAGTTTCTCGAGGACTGCGTCACGGTCGTCCGGATGAAGCTGGCGTCGCCAGCGCGACGGACTAGCGTAGAACTCGTCGACCGTGAAGCCAAGAAAGGTTTCGATCTGCGGACTCACGTAGAGTGTGGGGGCCTCGGGATCGAGAGACGCAGCGTAGGTGACCGCCGGCAACTGTTCGACGAGCGCTTTATAGCGAATCTCCGATTCCTCCCGCTTCTTGTCCGCGCGACGCCGGGCGAGTTCGGATCCCACGCGGGAGGCAAAGATTCGTAAAACGGCGCGGTCCCTCAGGTCCTCGCTCATCGGTTTGTCGTCGATGACCGCGAGGTGCCCGATCACTTCGCCTGAAGGATCACGAAGCGGGATGCCGAGATAGCTCTCGGCGCCGAGTTCGGCGAGTAGGGGGTCTCCGGGATAGCTTTGCCGGACGCCCGACGAATGAAAGACCAGGTTCCCCTTGAACACTTCCGCGCTCGGCGTTCCGGCGACTTCGTATTCCGGTGTGTCGTCCCGGGTCTCGCTCCACCACCAGGCCATGACGCGCGCCCGCGCCGGCGCGGGGCCGGTACATTCCGTGATGCACACGCAGCGCACTTCGAGTGCCTGGACGAGGTGGCGCACTGCAGCTTGAAAGAAAACCGCATCGGTTTCGCTCGCCGTGCCTTCGGCAATCAGTTGCAGGGCGCGTTCTTCGCGCTTCCGATCGGAGATGTCTCGCGCTACGACCTGAAAATAGGCCGGTCTTCCCAGTTCGTCCCGGACCAAGGACGCGTTGATCTCGACGGAGATCTCGGTACCGTTCTTGCGGATCAGCTTTCGTTCGTAAATCGGCACCAACTGGTCCGCAAGGAGCGCCGTCATCCGTCGCATCGCGTCGTCGTACTCGTCGGGTTTGACGATCTTCGACAGCGAGAGGCCGACCAACTCGTTCAGCGGATAACCGAGCATGTCCGTCGCACGTTGGTTTGCGGCCTGATACGTTCCATCGGGATCGAGGATCACCACAGCGTCGTTGGTCTGCTCGAAGAGGGCTTCGTACGGCTGCTCGTAGCTGGGCAGCGTCATTTTTCGACGACCGCGATGTGTCGAACTCATCGCGAACTCCAGACGTCAAGGACCGGGGCGGGAATGATATGAGGAATGACCCGGGCCGCATCATATCATTCAACGAACTACCCGAACAGAGATTAGCCCCCGTTGGGTTGGGCCGGGGCGGCCTGGTTGGTCGCAAGCGGTAGGGGCTCCAACGGCACGATGATCCAGCCCACCACATAGGCCAGCATGCCGGGAATGATCCCGGTCAGGATCCCGGCGCCGACGAAGATCAGCCGCACCAACACCGGGTCGACCTCGAAATAATTCGCCAGCCCGCCGGCCAGTCCCGCGACCATCGATTCGGAACGTGAACGATAAATACGCTTGTAGTTCGCCATCGCCCCCTCCTCCCCTCCTTGATACGTATGGACCGTGGAAGTGGTTCCATTGGGCTGCTGGCCGAAGGCCTGTCCGTCTGCATCCGACTGTTATCCGTCCTTCTCATCCTGTGCGCCGATACTCGCCAACCTCTTTTTCGAGGCGGCCTTTTAGGCGATCACTCTCTGTATCCAGCTCGTAGTCCATCTGGAGGCCAAGCCAGAACTCTGGAGAAGTTCGGAAAAATCGTCCAAGACGCAGCGCTGTGTCAGCTGTCACACGCCTCGCTCCATGCACGATCTCATTGATCCGCCGTGGCGGCACCCCAATCCCACGTGCCAGTGCATTTTGGCTAAGCCCCATGGGACCGAGGAATTCCTCAAGCAATACTTCGCCAGGATGGACAGGTTCCAGTTTCTTAGCCATTACTCACCACCTAGTGATAATCCACTATTTCTACTTCGAAAGCGTCTCCGGTTCGCCACATGAAACAAATTCTAAATTGGTCGTTCACCCGGATGCTGTACTGACCTTTTCGGGCTCCCTTTAGAGCCTCCAAGCGATTCCCAGGGGGCACCCTGAGATCTCGCACCGTTGTTGCACGATGCAACATTCGAAGTTTCCTGAGTGCGACCCGATGAATGCTGGGTGGAAAACGCCGCGGGCGTTCACGACCAAACAATCGTTTCGTATCGCTACACGCAAAACCCCGGATCATCGCATGAACATATAACGCGTAACGTTATACGTCAAGTTGTGGCGTGATACGGACAACGTATGCATCAACTGGGGGCCGGGCTGGATGCGGCTTCCGGCTCATCGTAGGGACGATCCATCCCGTTGACGCCCCGCCGGGGTTACGAATTCGTGCTACGGATTCGTTATCGAGCACACCAAATTGACTATGGTCCTCCCACCCATCCCGGCGCGATATTTCCCCCTGGCTACGTGACGACCGGGAGGATAGAAGGCATGTTGAATCGGGAAGCCGAGGATAGTTTCGAAAAAGGGTACCGCGCACTCGAAGCGAACGATTGGCGGGCGGCTACCGCCTTTTTCGAGGCCGCGATCATGCTCGAGAAAAAACTCAAAGCAAGGACGCCGCAAGCACGATACCGTTCCTACTACGGCCTGTGCCTCGGCCTGGCGAAAAAACGCCACGGAGATGCGATCAAGATGTGTAAGTCCGCGATCCGACTCGAGCAATACAATCCGGACCTGCACTGGAATCTAGGTCGTGTGTTCTATAACGCCGGACGTAGGCGCGACGCCTACCGTGTTTTCGTTCAGGGCGTGAGGCAGCAGCCGGGCCATAGGGGTCTTGTCGGGGACATCAGACGCATGGGGCTGCGCAAGAAAGCGGTGCTTCCGTTCCTGCGCCGGAACAACCCGTTGAACGTGGCATTGGGTCGCATGCGCGCCGTCGCCGAAGCACGGACTCAGTTGTCGGGCCGGCGTGCCGCTCGCCGCGCATAACTTTCCGACTGTGGCATAATCCGGCCTCGTTTTCCGAGTCATCGAGGGGATTTCAAAGGGGGAACGCCATGCTGCGCGTCGTCGCGGGGTTCTTGACCGTTTTTTCGACGTTCTTTCTCGTCGCCGGAACCGGCGCCGAAGAGGCCCGTCTGATTCGCTTCGCCGACATCCACGGCGACCGTGTGACCTTCGTTCATGCGGGGGATATTTGGTTGGCCTCGTCGCGTGGCGGCGAGGCTCGGCGGCTGACGTCCCACGAAGGCATGGAACTGTTTCCGAAGTTTTCACCGGATGGGACACGGATCGCTTTCTCCGCCGAGTACGGAGGGAACCGTCAGCTCTACGTGGTCGGGATCGACGGGGGAACGCCCCGGCAGCTGACCTGGTACAACGACGTCGGGTCGATGCCGCCGCGCGGCGGATTCGACTATCGCGTTCTGGGTTGGACGCCCGACGGGAAGCAAATCCTGTTTCGCGGGAACCGTCTGCCCTGGGGCGTGCGGATGGGGCGCCTGTTCCTGATACCCGCCGACGGCGGGATGGAACGCCCGCTCGAGCTCCCCGAATCGGGCGCCGGGATGTTCTCGCCCGACGGTAAGAAACTCGTCTACACGCCGATCGACCGCGAGTTCCGGACCTGGAAACGGTACGAAGGCGGACGAGCGCAAGACGTCTGGATTTACGACCTCGAGAAGCACCGATCCCAACGCTTGACCGAGTGGAAGGGGACGGACAACCAACCGATGTGGGTCGGCTCGACGATCTACTTCACGTCCGATCGGGCCGCCGGCCGGCTGAACCTGTGGGCCTGCGACGAGGACGGCGGAAACCCGAGGCAAGTCACGCATCATGAGGACTTCGATGTCCTTTGGCCCAGCGCTGGCCCGTCGTCGATCGTCTACGAGGCCGGGGGCTACCTTTACCGCTTCGATCCCGCCGACGGGACGACGTCGAAGATCGAAATCCACGTCCACGGAGACTTCCTGGCACGCATGCCGCGCCAGCAAAACGTGTCGGAATGGATTTCCGGTGGCGGCATCTCGCCCAGCGGCAAACGGGCGGTTTTCGCGGCGCGTGGCGATATCTTCACCGTACCGGCGAGCGACGGGGAGATCCGCAACCTGACACGAACGCCGGGCATCCGTGAAAGGGAGCCGACGTGGTCGCCGGACGGCAGCCGCATCGCCTACCTGAGCGATCGCAGCGGAGAGTACGAACTCTACGTGCGGGCCCAGGACGGAAGCGGCGACGAGGAACGCATCACGACCGACGGCGATACGTGGCGCTTCGCGCCGGAGTGGTCGCCCGACAACACCAAGCTCGCATTCGGCGATACGCGGGAACGTTTGCGCTACGCGGACCTCGAGAGTGGCAAGGTCGTCGATGTCGACACCGGGCGGTTCGCGCCGATCACGACGTACGTATGGTCCCCCGACAGCCGCTGGATCGCCTACACCAAGACCGACGAGGCCCAGTTCGATTCGATCTGGATTTATTCGGTCGACGACGGTACCCGCCATCAACTGACCGGCGATTTCACCAACGACTACTCGCCCGGCTTCGACCCCAAGGGACGTTATCTCTACTTCCTGTCCGACCGCGATTGGAACCTCTCGTTCAGCGGCTACGAATTCAACTACGTCTACGCCGATCCGACGCGGGTCTACGCGGCGCTGTTGCAGGCCGATGGTCCGGCACTGTTCCGACCCAAGAGCGACGAGGAAGAGCCCGCGGATTCGGACGAGGAAGACAACGGCGAGTCCGACGACGGTGAGAACGGCGAAGAAGAAGAAGAGGAACTTCGCGTCGAGATCGACTTCGACGGCTTCGATCATCGCGTCGTCGCGCTTCCGGGGGATTCGGGCAACTACGCGTCGGTCCAGGCGGTCGAGGATGGCGTGCTGTTCGTTCACATCGGCGACGACGGCTCGCAAGTTCGCATGTTCTCGATCGAATCCGAAGAAATCGAGACAATCATCCCGGACGTGGACAACTACGCGGTTTCCGCGGACGGGAAGAAACTGCTTTACAACTCGGGCAACGACTTCGGCATCGTTTCGGTCGAGGCCGACCAGGAATCCGGTTCGGGGAGTCTCGACCTGTCGGGGATGACGATGCGCATCGAACCGATGGCCGAGTGGCAACAGATCTTCCGCGAGGGCTGGCGGATCAGCCGCGACTGGTTCTACGACGACGGGATGCACGGCCTGGACTGGCAGGGAGTCCACGACCTCTACGCGCCGCTGGTCCCGCACGTTGCGCACCGCGGCGATCTCGACTACATCCTGGGCGAGATGGGAGGCGAGTTGAGCGCCGGCCACTTCTACGTCAACTGGGGCGACATGCCCTCGCCCGAGCGAGTCGACAACGGGTTGCTCGGCGCCGAGATCGTGGCCGGGGATTCGGGCTACTTCAAGATCGACAAGATTTTCCCCGGCGAGAACTGGCGCCAGAGCTTCCGCTCGCCGTTGACCGAACCCGGTGTGGACGTCCAGGAAGGGGACTGGATTCTCGCCGTCGACGGGCGACCGACGACCGACGTCGACAACTTCTACGAATTGCTCGAGGCGGCCGCCGGACGCACCGTCGTCTTGCGCGTCAACGACAAACCCAAGGACGCCGGGGCTCGGGACGTCTCGGTCCGGCCGATCGCCCGTGAAACCAACCTGCGGTATCTCGACTGGGTGAAGAGCCGGCTCGAGAGGGTCGAGGCGCTCTCGAACGGCCGGGTCGGCTACGTCCATTTGCCCGACACCGCGTTTGCGGGGAACCAGGAGCTGCGGAAGAACTTCTACCCGCAGGCCCACAAGGATGCGCTGATCTTCGATGCCCGCTACAACGGTGGCGGTTTCATCCCCGATCGCATGCTGGAGTTGATTTCGCGCAAGCGCCTGAGTTCGTGGGCGCGTCGCGGGATCGAGCCGTTCGACACCCCCGGGTACTACCACGATGGGCCGAAGGCCTGCCTGATGAACGGTTACTCGAGTTCGGGCGGCGACGCGTTCCCGTACTACTTCCGCAAACTCGGTCTCGGTCCATTGATCGGCACGCGGACGTGGGGTGGACTGATCGGGCTCTCCGGCAACCCCGGCTTCATGGACGGCGGTTCGCTCGCCGTCCCGACGTTCCGGTTCCTCGATACCGACGGCAACTGGGACGTCGAGAACGTCGGCGTCGCACCCGATGTCGAAGTGATCGACCTGCCCGAACTGGTGATCCAGGGACAGGATCCTTCACTCGAACGCGCGGTCGAAATATTGCTCGAGGAACTGGAGCGCAATCCACCCAAACCGATCGTCGTGCCGACGCCTCCGCGGAGGAAGCGCTAAAACCATGGGGTCAGTTGAAACCGGCAAGGACGGGCACCGACGGATCGAGGCTATCTTCACCGATGTGAAGGACGAAGGGCTCGATCCGTTCGTGTTCTTCGTCGGTGCTGAGTTTCCAGTAGAGCAGTCCGCGCAGACGCGCCGGTTGTTCTCGATGCACCGCCAGCAGCGCGCGGAGCGCCAATTCGCGCTCGCCGCGATCGATCGGTTGTTCTCCCCAGACGACCAACCTGCGCCGGTGCCCCTTCCAACCGACCACAGTGAATCCACCGTGGTTCCACGGTTCGACAGTTGAGTAACGCCGAAACGTGTAGCCGATCTCTGTGAACAGGAGCGGCACGTTTTCGAGCCCCCGGGATTGGCGGAACGAGTCGATCCGCGTGAAGATCGTTTGCCACGCCGTGGTGAACTGTTTCAACAGCTCGTCCGGACCCGGCGGGTCGTCGAGATGCGGGCGCAGCGAGAAGTAGCTGTTGATCCCGATGAAATCCAGTTCGGACCAGAACCCGACCTGTTCGTAGTGGTCGAAGTTGGCGGCGTAGGTCAGTTTCCCGCGATACACGCCACGGACCGCGGCGATCAACCGTGTCCAGTGCGCTGAAAGCTGCCTCCGTCTGGCATTGAGCCGTTTGAGCGAAGCGCGGCCGCCGCGCAGATGAGCTTGCCTGGCCCAGGCCATGTTGGCCGCATGACGTGCGTCGACGAAGCCATGAAGGGTCTCGAAATTCGGGTAGCCGCGCGTCCAGTAGTGCCGCTCGCTCAGTTGGTCGGAAAAACGGAGCGCCCGCTTGCGCAAGAATTGTTGGTAGTAGCGAAATCCGTGGAAGCGCTTGATCTCCGCCACGCGTCCGAGCGGCACCGTGGCGGTCAGTTCCTTGATCTCGCTCCCGACGGTCAGGACGTCGACACCCTCCGCCTCCGCGATCGCCGCCCACTTCAAAACGAAACGCGTGTATTGCGTGAACCATGAATCGATCTTGGCCGGTGAGTCCGGGATGATCTGGCCGTGCCAGAGAAACTTGTTCTTCTCGAACGCATGATCGAGCGCCAGCCGCAGCACCAGCACCACGTGGAGCCCGGCCGATTCAGCCTGCCGGATCTCGGCGAGCACGGCGGCCTCATCGTCGTTCCACCACAGGTAGTCGCTGTCCCAGTTGCCCTGGAACGCGTAGACCGTCGTCTCCACCGTGTTCATGCCCGAAGCGTGCAAGCTCGCAGTCCAGTGTTCGTGGTCGGGCTCGTTGACCTGGATCCCACCCAGCAGAAACGGCAGTTCCCCGGCGATCGCCGACGGGAAGCACATCACCAACACGAGCAGGATGGGAAGCCGTCGGCGGGTCATCGGGGGCGCCGGTTCAATCCGCCGTCTGCTCGAAGCAATTCTTACAAACCGGTTCGTTTCCGGGAGCGGTGCTCACGCAGTTCGGGCAGGTCGAGCAGTAGCATCGCGAGCATACCAACCCGCGTTCCGACGTCAGTTGCGTGTTGCACACGTGGCACATCCACAACACTCCGTCGCCGGACGTCCCTGCTTCAACGGACCGGGGTTCTTCGTCCCCCGCCTCGATCGTCTCGGCGACTTCGTCCGGCTTGCCGCGCGGCAGGGACCGACCCCCCTCCATGTCATAGGTCGTCAGTTCGAGCCGGTGCCCGTGGGGATCGTTGAAATAGATGGAAAGCGCCTGCCCGTGATCCTGGACGAACTCGCGAGTCACCGTCCGGTCGCGGTGATCCGTCAGCGTGAGGTCGTCGAGCCGGTCGAGGAACGTCTCGAAGTTACCGCCCGACACTCGAAAAGCGACGAGATGGAAACCGGCAGTCTCGCGATCCTCCTGGGAGCGCCCCTCGAACAACGCCAGCTTGGTGGAACCGCCGTCGCTGGAGATCATCAGCGGCCCCTTGGGATCGTCCGCCCAGTGCTCGTGTTCGGCACAGATCGTCAGCCCCAGCACACGCCGGTACCACTCGGCGGCTTCGCGGCGATCCGGGACGAACAACTCCACGTGATCGATCTGATCCACGCGAAACGCGGGTCTGTCGTGATCGTTTGTGTCCATGCCGAGACGATAACCCAGGCCCGGCTTCAAGAGGTTTCCTCGAGTCGGATCGTTTCGCCGACCGATAGGCAGTGAAGCCGCTTGCCCGGCAGCTGCCGGGCGTCCCACCAGCGCCGGATCCGCTCAACAGGTTCGATCAACGGCTCGTCGGTCAGCCGGAACGTGCCCCAGTGCATGGGTACGAGATGGCGGGCGCCGAGGGCGAGAAACGCCCTACCGGCCTGCTCCGGGTTCAGATGATGTTTTTCCATGAACCAGGCCGGATCGTAGCCTCCGATCGGGAGCATCGCCGCGAGTAGGCCGGGGAAGCGTTCCCCGATCGCTGCGAAACCGTCGAACCAGCCGCTGTCCCCGGCATGGTAGACGGCGCCGGCATCCGTTTCGATCACGTAGCCGCCCCACAACGTCCTGTTCGTATCGGTCAACCCACGTCGGGACCAGTGCCGGGAAGGCACCAACGTCACCCGCTCGCTCTCGAATTCGATCGACTCCCACCAGTCCAGTTCGATGACTCTTTGGCGGCCGCACCCGCGCACCAGCGAACCGAGCCCCAGCGGCACCACGACCGGGACGGCCGCGGGCAGCGCGCGAATCGAGGGCTTGTCGAGGTGGTCGTAGTGGCCGTGGCTGACCAACGACGCGGCGAGGTGGGGCAACTGTCCCGGCCGCAGCCCCGGTGGGCAATGTCGCGGCACGACCGTCGCGATCTTGTTCGAGAAAACTGCGTCGAGAAGAAAGTGCCGGGCGCCGAAAGAAGCCAGGAATGAAGCGTGACCGATCCAGGTCAGTCGTGGGACGGGGTTGTCGGTGTCGATCCGGGAAAGTTCCGCGCGGACGCTAGGCGCGGGAGGGCCGGGGGGGTTCCGCCGGCGTTTACCCGTCAGGCGGTCGAGCACGCTCCAGCGCAGGACGTCCTTGAAGGCGTTCGGGAGGTGTTCAGGATCCTGGTTCGAGTAGCGTTGTGCCACCCGTCCATCTTACCGGGCCGCTTCCCGATCGGCGGCGCGTTCGATCAACCAAGGGCGAAGGCTCCGGTGTCGGGAAGCCCGACGTCGCGACGCACACCCGCAATTACTCCTCCGATTACACCTCCGAGATCTGATCCGTCCGGCAAGACGTGGTGAGAGAAGTGTGCTCGTCGTCCCCGGCAGCGGTTGTCTGCCCCGCCTCGGGGCCTCTCGCGGTTCACAGAGGATAGAGCGGCTAAACTGTGGGATGTCCACCGGATATTCTAGTTGCCCGCATCGCGACTTCACCTCTGACCTGCCCCTGTGATCGGACCTCTTCTTGAGTTCCACTCTGTACGATTTAGTTTCCCCTTCAAGCTGCTGCAGCCTCGATAGCCACAGAACCGAAGGCAAACTGCAAGAGATGCCCTATAATCGCGCTCGGTTTTGTGGAACTACATAGGAGTTGATCATGGCCAGTATGGTGGATCGGATGATTCGTGCGGCAAAGCTGGACCCGCAACTGTACGAGGAGGTTGAGGCAGACAAAGGAGCGCTAGGCCAAGCCATGGCTGTCGTGGTCCTGGCGAGCGTAGCTGGCGGAGTAGGGAGCGGGCGTCTCGGTGGATTGTCCGGAATCCTGATTGGAACAGTCGGTGCGCTAATCGCGTGGTTCATCTGGGCTGCTCTTACCTATTTCATTGGAACGAAACTCCTTCCGGAGCCGACCACCCGAGCCGATGTCGGTGAGCTGCTGCGCACGACTGGGTTCTCCAGTGCTCCCGGCCTCATCCGAGTCCTCGGTCTGATCCCTGGTCTCACAGGCATCGTCTTTTTCGTCTCAGGTGTATGGATGCTGATCGCCTTTATCATCGCCGTTCGACAGGCGCTGGATTACCGAAGCACGCTCCGAGCCGTTGGGGTTTGCGTCATCGGTTGGGTCGTCCAGGTAGCCGTCTTGGTGTTCCTCGCGATGTTCATCGGATCCTAGAAAGCCTGCGAGACCGACTCAGTTCTTGTGCCCGCGTTTGGCAGGCTTGCCCTTGCTCTTGACCTTGTCGGCACGTTGGTGACCGTGACGCTTGCCGTACTCGTTGGATACCAGCACGCGCAGGTCGTGTCCCGATGAGCGCCACTCCATCGCGACGTCCACCGATACGCCGTAGTACTCGTGAAGCATCCGCACGGCGACGAGGTTGCGAACGTCCCCGTCGGTCAACGCGACCGCGTGACGTTTGTCCCGCTTGTGGTTCTTCCAGTGTCCGTAGGCCTTGCCGTACGGTGGCCCTGGATCCCGTTTGACGGGGACGAACCAGACATCCATCGGCATGCCGAGCCGCAAGGAGATGTCAAACCAGGACAGGCCGCTGGTGCGCAGGCCGTGGATGTGATCCGCGGACCGACCCGAACGTCGCGCCACGAACAGCGCGACCGTGAGGTCGTCGGGGTTGCGGTAGTACAGCGCGACCCGGTCGATCGATCGACGGTCCGCGTCGAAGTAACGCGCCGAGACCGAAAGGAACAGATCGTCGCTGTCGCCGATCCGGATCGTAGCGCCAAAGTCGATGTCAAGCCCGGCCCAGGCGGTGGGCGCCGCCAACCCGGCCACGACGAACAATGCCAAGAACACGCGTTTCATCTCGGTTACCTCCTCGAGCGGCCCTTGGGGCCGTCTTCAAACAATCTAATACCTCGCCCGACGCCCGTCGATTACCAAAACGTGATCGCCGTGAACCGTCCAGGGGCGCCTTTTCGTACCGGGTCGTTCCCTTCAACTAGAAGTTGAGGGTCAGTCCCGCCAGGTAGCCGGACGATTCGGCCGTGCCGTCCATCTCGGTGCCGAAGCCCAGCAGCGGATCCAAGCCGGTCTGGCGGAAATCGACGCTGTGCATGCGATACCCGGCGCGCAGGTTCACGAACGGGAACATCTTCCAGGAAACGCCCAGCTCGTACTCGTACCCGCTCATGTCTTCGAACTGCCCGAAGCCCACGGTCGTCGCCGTGGCGTCACCGAGGCTCGGTAGGTAGGACACCTCGCCGTAGCCGAAGAAGATCTTGCCCAGGCCCAGACGGCCTTCGGCGTTGACGCGAACGCCGCTCGTATCGCCTTCGAGCCCGATCGTGTTCAGGTCCATTTGCTGCCAGCCCAGACCCACCGCGAAGTAGTTATTCTGGGTCGGTGACAGCGGACGCCACATGAAATCCAGGCTCGTGTAGTTGGACGTTTCGATCGCGGAGAAATTGTCCAGGTCCGTGCGATACACACCGGCCTTGACTCCGTACTTGTTGAACAGCCACAACGACGCGCGGAAACCGGGGGAGCCGGTATCCGAGGTCAGCGCCGACGCGCCGCTCGATTCGAAATCGCTGTTCCAGTAGATCGCGCCGACTTCGCCGTCGATCGGGCCGGCGGCCTCGATCGCGGTTCCGGCTCCCACGAGCACAAAGCTTGCTGCAAGAATCCATAGCTTCTTCATCACACTCCTCGAATCCCGTGCTCCGGGTGGATGGATATCTGGCCCCAAGATGGGGTCGTGCGACCGGCGCGGCAAGATAAGGACCTCAAACCTGAAAAAAGCGCAGGCTTTTATTCTTTTTCGAAGCCGGGTGCCGGCGAGGATCCTTCACGGATGTGGATCAGCTGGTTTACCGGGACGTCCGTGAGGACATCGACCAGGCCGCTGGGCCAGCGGATCTCGATGCGATCCGCGCGCACAGCGGCGCCCAGCCCGACGTGGATTCGCGGGTCGGAAGCGCTCAGGTAGGAGCCGCCGCCCTTGCGCTCCCGGATGCGGGTGACCGAGCCCGTCGTCACCATGACCCGGGTACCCACGCCGTCGCGGTTGGAACGCGTGCCGGTCAGCGCCAGCTGCAGCCGGTTCCCGGCGTTCGGCGAGTCGTTCCGCAGCAAGACCGGCGGTTGGTCCAGCGTCGTCAGCAACACGTCGATGTCGCCGTCGTTGTCGTAGTCGGCGAACGCGGCGCCGCGAAACGATCGCGCGATGCGAAGCCCCGGCCCACTCTTCGCGCTCACGTCCTTGAAACGGCCGGCTTCGTTCTCGAACAGGTGATTGGTCTGGCGGTAGCTCGTGCCCAAATCATAGTCGTCGACCTGCGGGTAGACGTGCCCGTTGGCGATCAGCAGATCGACGTCGCCGTCGTGATCGAAGTCATGGAAGCCGGCGCCCCACGACAGCGCCAGATTCGTGACGCCCAGACCGGCGAGGCTCGATTCGTCGACGAAGAAGCGCCCGGAGTAGTTGCGGTACACCGTGTTCAAATCATGGGCGAAGTTGGTCACGACGAGGTCGAGCCAGCCGTCGCCGTTGTAGTCGCCAAAGTCGGTCCCCATCCCCGCCTGTGCCCGACCATCGGCGTTGAGGCCCGTGAGCGATGCGATGCCGACGTCGGTGAAGGTTCCGTCGCCGTTGTTGCGCCACAGCGAGTTGGTCACGCTGTCGTTGGCTACGTAGAGGTCGGGATCTCCATCGTTGTCGTAATCTCCACTGACCACGCCCAGGGCGTAGCGCGGCGTTGCCAGCGCGACCCCCGAGGATTGTGTAACGTCCGTGAAAGTTCCATCGCCATTGTTGCGAAACAGTTGATCCTGTTCAGGGCGGCGGCCGCGCGGGCCGCAAAAGACCTGGATCCCGTGATAACCGCACGCACCCTGGACGGCGATCTTGTCGCCGCGCCGGGGGATCTTGGAGATATCCGATTCCATGTAGTTGGCGACGTAAAGATCGAGGTTGCCGTCGCCGTCGATGTCGACGAACGCGGCCGACGTCGACCATGGCGAGGGCCCCACCCCGGCCTCCGCCGTGACGTCGGTGAAGGTTCCGTCGCCGTTATTACGGTAAAGTACGTTGGCACCTTGGTTGGTCACGAAGAGGTCCGGGTCGTCGTCGTTGTCGTAGTCGCCGACTGCCACGCCGTAGCCCCAACCCCGGTCGCCGACCCCGGCCGTCTCGGTAACGTCGGTGAAGTGGCCCTTCCCGTCGCCTCGGTACAACCGGTTCGGTTCACCGCGGCCGGCCGGCCGGTCGTGGGTCGACCCGTTGATGAGGTACAGGTCCAGGTTGCCGTCACCGTCGTAATCGAGCCACGCGCCGCCGCTCCCCATGCCCTCGGTGAGCCAGCCCTTTTCGCCGGGCGGCGCTCCGCAAACGGGCTCGAATCGGATCCCCGAGCCTTCTGTCGCGTCAACGAATCGCATGCCCGCGGCACTTCCGTCCGGGCGGACAAGCACCACGAGTAGACAGGTCGAGAGGGCGACGAGTTTCAAGCGCATGGCGGCTCAGTCACCCATCGCGACGGGGCCCTTCGGTTCCTTCGTCGCCAAGATCCGGACATGTTTGTCGAACGCTTTCTGTGCCTCTTCGGGGTAACCCATGTGCAGCAACACTTGGCCGTACGCGTAGTACGCCTTGTTGTGATCGGGCGCCATCTGGATCAATTCGGTCAGGAACTGTCCGGCGCGTTCGTACGCTCCCATTTTCAGGTCGAGCGAAGCCAACCTGTAGAGCGCCTCGACGTAGCCACTCGCTTCCTGGGGAGTGTTCGGCTCCAGCCCGAGGGCAAGTTCGTACGTGCGGTAGGCCTCTTGCGGTCGGCCTAAGTCGTCGAGGGAATCGCCGAGACGGAGTCGAGCCAGCAGGAATTTCGGGTCTTTTTCGAGCGCAAGGTTGAGGTAGCCTACGGCCTCGTCGAATTTGCCGCGACGACGCGCCAACGTTCCCAGGTTGTAAAGCGCCGGAGAGAAATCGGGAGACGACCTCAGCAGGCGTTTGCACGTGCGCTCGGCATCGTCGAGGCGTGCAGCGCCGCCATAGGCGGCGGCCAGATCGAGGAGCGTGCGCACACTGGGGTTCAATTCGACGGCCCGTTCGAGGTGTACGATTCCCTGTTCCATGAAGTTGGCCTCGTACAGGGCACGGCCCAGGGCGTGTTGCTTTCGAGCGTCCGACGGGTCGGATTCAACCTCTCGACGAAGCGGATCGATCTTTTTTTCAACCTCCTCCGTGCGACGCTCCAACTCCGCGACCGTCTGCACGAAAGCGGCCGGAGGGGCCGGCGTCGGCTGGGCGCCGGAGCCCGGAGCGGAAGCGCGGGTTGCCGGTTTCCCGTCATTTTCTGGTTTTTCTGGATCGTTTGCGCCAGCGCATCCGAACACCGTCAATCCGAAGCCGATCGCCAAACCGATTCCCATCGCCGGTCGATCACGCAGCCAAGTCCGACAACCCATCAAAACACTCGGTCCAAATTAAGAAAATGCCGCCCTGATAAGGATCTTCACAGTATCATTCGTACGTTCCGCCGCCTGGAATCAACGATTGCGGACGGCGGTTACCTCGCATGCGGCTGGTCTTATTCGGGGGGATGAAGCTGGCACTTGGGGGATTCCAAGTTGAGTCAAGACCGGCCCACCGATCGCAAGGGTGTGTCCGCGAGGGACGTTGAGTCCCATCGCCAGAAAACTGGCGTAAATCCTTCCATTCCCGCGGGCAAATCCGGCATACCTTCGCACAATACAGGTGAAACGAAACCGGTCTTCGCCGCTCAGCAAGCAATCGGCAGTTTTCTTCGCGCAACGCGCACGGCTCAAAAGTTGACGCAGGAGCAGGTCGCCGCAATGACGAAGGACTCGCCGTGGCAACTGTCCCGGGCGGCGATCAGCGCAATCGAACGCGGGCAAAACTTCCCCGGGATGGAAGCCATGTTGGCGCTGTCCAACGTTTTGTACGTGGATCCGAGAGAGCTGATCGAGCGGGTCCGTTTGGCGACAACCGTACCGGTCGATGTGACCGGATTGTCGTACGAGGAGTTGGAGAAAAAAGCCGCGGGGCATTTTTGGAGCGGGGAGTTCCGCAAGGCCCTTTCGGTTTACGACGCATTAGTTGAAATGATCGCACTGGAAGAAAAGCAAGATTCGGGGACGCGGGCCCATCTGGCCCGGCTGGAAGTCCAGCGCTCTGCCGCGCTTCGGCGAACCGGGGCGCTTTCGGCTGCGACCGCGACGGCCGAGCGCGCAATCGCTCTGGCCGTCGACGAGCCGTCGATCCAGGCCGAGGGTTACGTCGTGCTCGCCGGGTTGCAGTGCGACCGCGGTCTCCTTCCGCTGGCAACCCATGCCGCTCAACGGGCGATCGAGTTGGCGTCGGAAGCGGACCTCAAGACGCAGGGCTGGGCCTGGACCGTCAAGGCCAGTTCGTTGTACCTGTCCGGCAAATACGACCAGGCCCGCAGGGACTACCTGGAGGCGCGCAAGTGCGCGGTCGAGAGCAACGACCGGAAACACCAAACCCACCTCGAAGGCAACATCGGCATGTGCTGGCTGGGACTGGGACAGGTCGCTGAAGCGCGAACGTGGGTGTGCCGGGCGATCGAACTCGCCCGCCGGGAAGCCCAGCCGGTCCTCGAAGCCAGTTGGCTCGTCGAACTGGGCAAGATCGCCGCGCAAGAAAAACGATATGACGAAGCTGACGGCTACGCCCAGGCGGCCCTGCGCCTCGCGAAGCCGCTGGAACACCAGATGACCGTGTTCCGTGCCGAATGGTTGCGGCACCGTCTGGTGAAACTCAGGAATCCCGAACGGAACGACCGGCATCGTTTGGCCTACATCCGCAGATTATTCCAGCTGCTGGACCGGCACGAGGGCATCGAGGAAGTTCTGGAGTTCAAGCAGATGGTGATGCTGGCAACCCAAAGCCAAGATAGGAAGAAGTCATGAAGCGGACACTAGTCACGATTCTCATCGTTCTTGCCTTCTCGGCGGCCCAACTGCTGTGGGCCGACCACGAAGAATCCTACGGGGAGCTGGACATCTTCGACCTGATCCTCGGGATCATCGAGAATCCCGATCCGATCCCGCAAGTCGACTGGGTATCCCTGACCGCGGATCCGAATTCCCCGGATGCGCGTGAAGCCGGCGAACGTATCGACGGCCGCCCGGCGTTCGAGTTCGATCGCGTCACCGAAGACCCGTTCCTGACCTGGGCCTACGACGTGGGCACCGACCACGACATCGCGTTCAACACATGGAAAAAGAACGACTGGAACAAGAAAATCGAGTTCGTCACTTCATCGACCGCGGACGAAGTCGATCCGCGGCTCTATGTCGACAGCCACAACCACCTGTACGTCACGTGGTGGGAAGACGATTCCGGCAGCCGCATCATGCTGGCCAAGCGGTCCGGGCGTCGCTGGGACATGTCGATCAACATCGGGACCGGGCGGCGCCCGTCCGTGGCGATGTGGCAGGGCGATCTGGTGGTTGCCTACGAACGTGACAACGCTCTCGGCCAGGAGATCGTATTCGCCCGTAGTTCGATGGGCGGCCCGTTCGTTCCCGAAGTCGTTGCCGTGACGACCCGGACCGCGCGACTGGACCCGATCGTCCACGTTCGTGCCGGCGTGATGTGGATCGATTGGAAAGAAGCCGACAACGTGATCGCGTACTCCGCGTACCACAACGGCGTGTGGAAGATGCCGATGGCCAAGGCCTGGACCGATCCGTCGTGGTTGGGTGAGTTGACCGTTCGCCATACGATCGAGCTCCAGCTGACCAACTAGCCCGCTCGCGGTCGCCTCCGCTATCCTGGTGGCCGCCATGGTCAAGTTGGAAAAAGTGCGCAACATCGGAGTAGTCGCGCACATCGACGCCGGGAAGACGACCGTCACTGAGCGTTTCCTGCACCACTCGGGCAAGATCCACCGGGTCGGCGAAGTCCACGACGGTCAATCGCAAATGGACTGGATGCCGCAGGAGAAGGAACGCGGCATCACGATCACCGCGGCGGCGACGACCTTGCCGTGGCGTGATCACGAAATCCACCTGATCGACACCCCCGGCCATGTCGACTTCACCATCGAGGTCGAGCGCAGTCTGCGCGTCCTGGACGGCGCGGTGGTCGTCTTCTGCGGGGTCGGCGGGGTCGAGCCCCAATCGGAAACGGTGTGGCGTCAGGCGGACAAGTTCAGCGTTCCGCGCATCGCCTTTGTCAACAAGATGGACCGGGTCGGCGCCGATTTTGACGGCGTCGTGCAGCAAATACGCGAACGGCTCGGCGCGCCTGCGGTGCCGCTCCAACTTCCTCTCGGCGCCGAGGACGGTTTTCGCGGCGTGATCGATCTCGTCCGCCGTGAATCGATCCTGATGAGCGGCGAGCTTGACGACGAGGGCCGGCGTGCCGAGATCCCGACCGAGTTCGCCGGGGCGGCCCGTGCCGCGCGCGAGCGGTTGATCGAGGCGGCTGCGGACCTGGACGATGCCATCGCCGAGAAGTTCCTCGAGGAGCAGGAACCCGACGAGCGCGAACTGTTGGCCGTGTTGAGGAAGGGCTGCCTGGAGCTGAAAATCGTGCCGGTGTTCTGCGGGGCAGCTTTGCGCAACAAGGGCGTCAACCTGCTGCTCGACGCCGTGGTCGACTACCTCCCCTCGCCGGACGACGTGCCTCCGGTGGAAGGCGTCGACCCGCGCGACCCTGCTACGACGTTGACACGCCCGCCGGAGATCAAGGCTCCCTTTGCCGCGCTCGTGTTCAAGATCGCGATGTTCGACGGTCGCGCCCTGGCCTACTTGCGCGTGTTCAGCGGCCGGCTCAGGTCGGGTGACGAGGTGTGGAACCCGCGCACGGGTAAGAACGAGAAGGTCGCGCGGCTTTTCTCCATGCACTCGCACAAACGCCAGCGCCTGGACGAGGCCGGTCCCGGCAGTATCGTCGCCGCCGTCGGCCTCAAACTGGCGACCACGGGGGACACGATCTGTGACGCCGCCGAGCCGATCCTGCTCGAGCGGATCGATACGCACGAGCCGGTCATCTCCGTCGCAATCGAACCCAAGAGCCAGGCGGTCAAGGAAAAACTCGATTTCTCGCTGGATAAGATGGTCCAGGAGGATCCGACCTTCCGCGTGAAGGTCGACGAGGATACCGGGCAAACGCTGATCTCGGGGATGGGCGAGTTGCACCTCGAGATCATCGTCGACCGGTTGCGGCGAGAGTACGGCGCCGAAGCGTCGGTGGGCAAGCCGCACGTCGTTTACCGCGAGACGATCCTGAAAAAGGCGCAAGCCGAAGCGGTCTTCGAACGCGAACTCAAGGAAGCCGAACTCTACGGCAAGGTCGCCTGCAAGGTCGCACCGCTCAGACGCGGCAGCGGGGTACGCGTCGAGACCGACGTGGCCGCTGTCGATCAGTTACCCAGGGCGGTGCTCGAGGCGGCTCTCGCCGGGCTCGGCGAGGGAGCGGAATCGGGTCCCGATGGTTTCCCGCTCGTCGATATTCGGGTCACGTTGCTGTCGGCGGAGTACCGCGACGATGCGCAACCCGAGGTCGGCGTCAAGGTCGCCGCGGGCGAGGCGCTGCGCAGGGCGGTCAACGCGGCCAAACCCCAGCGGCTGGAGCCGATCATGGAGCTCGAGGTGACCACGCCGGAGGAGTACCTCGGTGGAATCATCGGCGATCTCAAGCAGCGCCGCTCGCTGATCCAGCACATCGCCACCCACGGCGACACCAGCGTGATCCGGGCCCACGCTCCGCTACGCCGCATGTTCGGCTACGCCACCGATCTACGTTCGCTGACGCAGGCCCGAGCGACCTTCAGCATGCAGTTCCATGCGTTCGACGTTCTGGCTTCGGACTGACCGGCAGGCTGTTAGCCCTGTCCCGTCTCGAGCTTGGTCGTGCACCAGGGGCACACCTTCCAACCCCTGCGGATCGTCTTGTCGCAGCCGGGGCAGCGGAGCGACACGCCACACGCCGGGCAGGCCTTGAAGTCGTCCTCGACTTCGCCGCCGCAGGCCGGACAACTCGGTAGGACGGCATCGACCACCGTCACGGGCGCGGCGGCCGCGGCCGCGGGAGTCTGCGCTCTGGCCTGGTTCACCTCGCGACTGATCTTTTCCATCACGTCGGTGACCCACAGCAGGTACACCAGAAGACCGACGATCGAGGTAAAAAATACCAGCAGACCCCAGAAGTAGCCGTTGCTCCCGCGCTTCTGCGCATCGACTCCGACCCAGACACCCAGGATCAGCTGGAGCAAACCGGTGAACGTGAGGAAGTGCCACGGCGCACCGAGCCAACCGGTGTCGTGGAGGTACAGCTGCGGCGACCAGAAACAACCGCGCGAGGTGATCAGGAAAAAACCGATCGCGACAATCGCCAGCACGATCGCCAGGCCAGGGTTGATGCGTCCGCTCGGGTTCCTCATGCCGCCGTCTCCGGACCCGGTCGCACTGTCCTGAGCTTCAAGAGCAGAGGTAGAACGACGACGCTCGAAAACCCCAGGTACCCGACGACCACGGTCGTCGCAATCAGCACGCTGTTTTCGCCCGCGCCGGCCGAGGCGAGGGACAGCGCAAGGCTGACCGTCATCGCCAGCGTGGCCGCGATCGCCAGACCGAGCGCCATGACCGGGAGCGAAAAAGCACGCTTTGCCAAAGGCATCGTGCGTAACGCCGTGCGCACCCGGTGGTCCAACGCTGCCGGGACGGTCAGATCGGCGCTCGCGCGGAGCCGAGCCGCCAACGCGGGATTCATTCTCTCAAAGCTCATCGTCGCTCCAGTTTGTAAGTTTCTCGCGCAAGGCCCGGACCCCGCGATGGACCAACGTCTTCGCCGTGCCCTCGGGCACCCGCAGCGTCGCACTGATCTCGTTGTAACTCATCCCTTGTTGGTGTCGCAGCAACACGGCGTTGCGTTGCCGTTCCGGTAATCGCGCCAGCGCAAAGTCGAGGTCGCGGGCGATCTCGGTCCCGATCGACTCAGACTCGGGCGACGGAGCCTCGCCGGCGATCTGATCAACGACGCGTTCGCTCGCGCCGCCGCCCGCCGGAGCATCGAGCTCCGGCCCTGCACGGCGTTTCTCCTTACGCAAGCGATCGACCGCGGCGTTGGCCGCCACGCGGAACAACCACGGTCGAAACGAACCCTGCGTCGGGCGATA
>SMVB01165077.1_pt1 | contig 40250 bp, 33 predicted proteins | sample 2456461 | NCBI WGS metagenome assembly SMVB01 (sample SAMN11095934, study PRJNA526329) | marine sediment metagenome | biome: Marine sediment; feature: Surficial sediment; material: Deep marine sediment; isolation source: Hadal surficial sediment | place: Pacific Ocean | collected 2014-05 | depth...
CGCGACGCCCTCCGGGACCAGGGGGCCGCCCTCCGCGATCCCGCGACGGTTCGGGCGGGAAAGTGGCGCGAAGTGCGCTTCACGTACACGAGCGTGCGCCTGCGCAAGCGGCCCCTCGCCCGCCTCAACGGGATGCTGGAGGAGCTGGCCGAGTTCCTGAGGTCCGAGCACGAGCGCGGCGAGGGGCGTTTCTACTCCGTGACGACCCTGGTGGCGCCCAAGCGGGCCGCGCTGGAAGAAGGAGAACGGATCCTCGAGTCGCGCCGGCCGTGAGGTCGACAGGTAGGGCGCCGCTTCGACATGGGGGCGCCAGCAGGGTAGATATAGGGGGAATGCCGAGACGATTCCGTACTGCGAGCGGCCGGGGGTTCACGATCCTCGAGTTGCTCATCGTGATGCTCGGGATCGCGATCGTCGCGAGCCTCGCGATCCCCGCCTGGTTCAACCGGAGCGACGTGACGCTCGACAATGCGGCGAAGTTGCTCGCCCGGGATCTGCGCGACGCCCAGAACCGGGCCTCCGTCCTCGATGAGGATCTGTGGTTCGTCTTCCGGGAGGATGGGGACGGGTACGCCGTCGTCGACGCGGATGGGGAACGGGTGGAAGATCCGGTCGGGAACGGCCCGTTCGAGCGCATCTACTCCGCCAACGCGATCTTCGAGGGCGTGGAGATCCCGCGCGTCGAGCTCGGCGGGGGCCGTGCGATCCGGTTCGACGCCGAGGGGCGCGCCCATGGGACGGGCGCGGTGTACCTGCGGTTCAACGACGATTCGCGCGTCTTGACCGTCTCGCCCGAGACCGGCCACATCGAGATCAATGGGCTGGCCGACATCTGGTTCGACTCGGACCGGTAGGCGCGCGGCCCCGGAGCATCGCCCTCGTCCAGCCGGCCCTCGACCGCCCCCGGGTGCGGCGGGAATCGGGGGCGAAGTACGGAACCTGCGCGGTGTCCGGCGCGTTAAACGAACGGGAGTCGTCTCCGAGATGGAGACGACTCCGCGCGGTCGCACTGATGTCAGACATCAGCGAGGCTAGAGCAGGTGGCAGATTCCTCCTCTAGCGGTCGTGAAGAGGGGCAGGCCTCTTGCACGACGCCCCGATGGGGATCGGGGCGGCCGGGTATTGGGGTTCACCCGGGCACCGGACGAGGTGGCAGGACCCCGTCCGTTGCGCGTCGTATGGTCCAGGCGTTCCAGAAGTGCGTTCACGAGTACGTCGGGACCGAGGGATCGATCTCTGCGCTCCACGCGGCGATGCCGCCGCGCATGGAAAAGACCTGGCTGAATCCGTGTCCGATGAAGTAGCTGGCCACGTCCAGGCTGCGGACACCGGTGTGGCAGGAGAAGACGATCTTCCGATCCTTGGGAAGACTCATGTACTTGTCCGAGGCCTCGTAGTCGAGCGCCTCCGCCGCGTCGATCCTGGCCTTCGCCAGCTCATCGGGCTGGCGCACATCGATGAACGAGAAGTCCTCGCCGGCGTCCAGCCACGCCTTGACGGTCGTCGGCTCGACCTCGACCCGTGAGTCGAGCTCCTGGGCGCGAGTGATCGTCTGGATCATCTCCTTCACGTCGAGGATGTTGTGGTCCTTCGCGACCTGCTTCAACGTGTCGCTGGGCTGGAAGCCGCAGGAGGAGCAGCCGCCGACGTGATAGCGCTGGAAGAGGGCGCGCTGAGCCGCGGGCGCGGCGCGCATGACCTCTTCCATGGTCATCTCCGGGGTGATCTCGGTGGTCGTCACGACAAGGGCTCTGGAGTGGCGCTGGCGCGGTGCGGGCTCCCTAAAGAACCCGCGGATTCGAACCGGCCTTCAGTCTACTGTTCCCGCGCCTGCCGGCTGCCCCTTTCTCGGCCGTACCCCAAAATCCCTTGAGGGGCCTCTTCCGGTTCGATCTCGATGCGCCGCCAGCGGTCGGGCGACGCGGCCGGATTCTCGCGTGGGGACGCCCGTTCCGACCGCCGGGCCTGCGGACCGGTCTTGGGACGGAGTAGCCTACCGCGCTCCCCTCCCCTACGCTCTCGCCCCGGTCGACGCCCCGCACCGCACCGCGGCGGGTTCGCGCGGACGGCCACGCCCCGCAATCGACTCCGAGAGGAAGCCATGTCATCGCGCATCACGCCGCGCTCCAAGGACTACGCCCAGTGGTACCAGGACGTCATCGCCGAGGCCGAGCTCGCCGAGGTGGCCGGCGTCGTCAAGGGTTGCATGGTCATCCGGCCGCACGGCTTCGCGATATGGGAGGCCATCCAGCAGGACCTCGACCGGCGCTTCAAGGCGACGGGCCACCAAAATGCGTACTTCCCGCTCCTCATCCCGATGAGCTTCATCGAGAAGGAGGCGGAACACGTGGAAGGCTTCGCGCCCGAGCTCGCCGTCGTGACGCACGCCGGAGGCAAGGAGCTGGAGGAGTCGTACGTGATCCGCCCGACGTCGGAGACGATCATCGGGCACTTCTTCGCGAAGTGGATCGACTCGTGGCGCGACCTGCCGCTGCTCATCAATCAATGGTGCAACGTGGTGCGCTGGGAGCTGCGCACGCGCCTCTTCCTGCGCACGTCGGAGTTCCTGTGGCAAGAAGGCCACACGGCGCACGCGACGCACGCGGAGGCGCTCGAGGAGCAACGCCGCATGCTCGACATCTATCGCGACTCCTGCCACGAGCTCATGGCGATGCCCGTGATCCGCGGCACGAAGTCCGCGAACGAGCGCTTCGCCGGGGCGGTCGACACGCAGACGATCGAGGCGATGATGCAGGACGGCAAGGCGCTGCAGTCCGGCACGAGCCACGACCTGGGCCAGAACTTCGGCAAGGCGTTCAACGTCATGTTCCAGAACAAGGACGGCGAGCGCGAGTACGTGTGGCAGACCTCGTGGGGCGCGTCGACGCGCCTCGTGGGCGCCGTCATCATGTCGCACTCCGACGACGACGGTCTCGTGTTGCCGCCGCGGCTCGCGCCGATCCACGTGGCGATCGTGCCCATCTACAGGAAGGACGACGAGCGCAGCGCTGTGCTCGAAGCGGCCGGCAAGGTCGCGGAGGAGCTGCGTGCGGACGGGCTCAGCGTGCGCGTCGACGATCGCGAGGGCATGAATCCGGGCGCGAAGTACTACGACTGGGAGCGCAAGGGCGTGCCGCTCCGGCTCGAGCTCGGTCCGCGCGACCTCGAGTCGCAGTCGGTCATGTCGAAGCTGCGCATCGCCGAAGTGAACGAGAAGGGCCGGCCCGTCAAGGAGGCACTCCCGCTCGAGGGCATCGGGGCGCGCGTCGGCCAGATCCTCGACGGCTTCCAGCAGTTCCTGTTCGATCGCGCCCTCGCGCGACAGGTCGAGAACACGCGCACCCTCGACACCTGGGACGACTTCACGGCCTGCTTCGAGGACGGCGACTCAGGCTTCGTGTGGGCCCATTGGGACGGCACGACGGAGACCGAGCTCGCGATCAAGGAGGCGACGAAGGCGACGCTGCGGTGCGTCGCCCTGCCCGGCGATGGGCCGGACCCCGAGCCCGGCGCGTGCATCAAGACCGGCAAGCCGAGCGCGCAGCGCGTGCTGTTCGCTAAGGCCTACTGATACGGAGCCAGAGCAAATTCCGCCGGCTATTCCGACGGATGGTCCGGTGCAATGCACCGGACCATCCGTCGGAATAGCCGGCGGAATTTGCTCTGGCTCCGTACTACATCCGGTAGGCCTCCGGCACTGGATGCATCGGGCGCCCGAGCCACAGGGGGCGGCGGAGACCGCCGGGGCCCGGCGCCGGTCTCGTCAGGGCGCGCCATTCCTCGTAGACCTCGACCGATTTCTTCGTGTCGACGAAGACGTCGCCGTAGCGGTCGCCGTCGTGCGCGCGCTCGACGCGCACCTTCTGGTGCCAGCAGTGCATGCCGCTCGCGGGATCGGGTTGGACGGGGAAGGTCAGGTTCTGGTTGACGCCCGTCTCCTTCCACCACACGTGTTTCGAGTCCGGGTCGTCGCTGTCGAAGGCGTGCACGGTCTCTTTGTTGCGGAAGAAGAACGTCCCATCCTTGCGCGTGATGTCGATGAGCGACGAAGCCGCCTTCTGCCCGCCGATCTCGCGGAACATGCGCCATCGCCCGACGTGGTGCGAGCACGCGACGACGCCCGGGTGGATGCCCTCCGTCACCCAGACGCGAACGACGAAATAGCCGATGCGCGTGCTCACCCGCGCGAGGTCGCCCGTCGCGAGCCCGAGCGCTTCGCCGTCCGGCGGGCTGACCCACAACGGGTTCGTGTGCGAGATCTCCTGCAGCCACTTCGCGTTCGCCGAGCGCGTGTGAATGAGCGTCGGGAGCCGGAACGTCGGCAGGAGCGCGCGCTCGCCGGCCTCCATGTCGAGCTCGCTCCAGTGGACCTGTGACCGGATGTAACCCGGGATCGCGCCGTCGTCGAAACCCCACTCGGTCATCGTCGGCGAGTAGAACTCGAGCTTGCCGCTGGGCGTCGGAAAGCCCGCCTTGCGCTCGCCATCGACGTCGAGGCCCTTCTCATCCGGTCCGCGGTCCTGCTCGTAGCGCCGCTGGCCCCCGTATGGCACGTCGAACGCCCCGAAGCGGCGCATGAACTCGAGCGGGGTGAGGCCCTTCGCGGCGGCGGCCTCGGGCAGGCCCGGGACGCTGTTGTCGAAGATGTCCCCGAAGTACTCGTCCATCGTCATCGGCTCGCCCGGGCGCGTCTTGGACTCGTAGTACTTCCGGATGCCGAGCGAGCCGTCCGGGTCGATCGCGAACGTGAGCGCGATCCAGAACTCGGCTTCCTCCCACACCTCGCCGGGGTTCGTGCCCAGGGTCGAGCCGGCCTCACCCGTCTCGAGGCGCTTGAACTCGCGCATCACCGGCTGGCGGAAACCGATCCACGTGCCGGCGTGCGTCTCCTGGCTCATGATGTCGTGCCGCTCGGGGCCGAGCCCCATCGGCAGGACGTAGTCCGCCCACTGCGTCGTCTCGCTCCATATTGGAGAGAGCGCGACGTGGCAGCCGATCTTGTCCTCGTCCTCGAGCATCTCGATCCAGGAGCAACCGTCCGGATTCGTCCACACGGGGTTGTAGACGCGCGTGAAGTACACGTCGATACGGTTGCCCTGGTCGCGCAGGAGGTGCGGCAGGAGGAAGCTCATCTCGTAGTGCGCGAGCGGGTACTCCTTCGGCCAGATGCGCTCGTTCCAGCGCCGGATCGGCGGCGGATTCAGGCTGGGCTTCGGCGTGAACTTGTCCCACGAGTTGGGGTTCACGCCGCCCTTCGTGCCGATGCTGCCGGTGAGCGTGTGCAGGAGCAAGAGCGAGCGCGCGACCTGCCAACCGCCCAGGTTGCCCGCCGCGGTGTTGCGCCAGAGGTGGCTCGAGAACTGGCTGCCCGCCGCCGCGATCTCGTCCGCGAGCCACGCGACGGTGTTCGCGGGGATCTTGCACTCCTGCGCCACGAACTCGGGCGTGAACTCGGCGTAGATTTCGATGAGCTGCTCGAGGAAGCGCTCGAACGTCCCCGGGCCGTCCGCATCGCGCGCCGCCAGGTACTCGCGCCAGTTCGTCCAGCGCTCGACGAACGCGCGGTCGATCCGGTCCGAGCGGAGCAGCTCGAGCGCGACACCGAGCAGCATCGCCGACTCGGTGCCAGGCCATGGCGAGATCCACAGGTCCGCGTGCGTCGCCGTGTTCGAGAGCCGCGTGTCGACGACGGCGATGTGCGCACCGCCGCTCTTGGCCTCCATGATGCGCTGGGCGTGTGGGTTGAAGTAGTGCCCGGTCTCGAGGTGCGCCGAGAGGAGGAGGATGAACTTCGTGTCCGAGTAGTCGGGCGAGGGCCGGTCCGAGCCGAGGGTCAGGGCGAATCCGAGGCGCGCCGACGCGCTGCACACGTTCGTGTGGCTGTTGAAGCCGTCGATGCCCCAGGCCGAGAGCATGCGCGGCACGAAGTGGTCCTCGCCCGGCCGGCCGACGTGGTAGATGACCTCGTCGTGGCGGTCCTCATCGAAGGCCTTGCGGATGCGGCCGCCGATGTCGGCGATCACCTCCTCCCAGGTGACCTCGACGAACCGACCCGACCCGCGCGGGCCCGAGCGCTTCAGCGGCTTCAGGATCCGCTCCGTATCGCGCACCTGGTTGATCGTGGCCGGACCCTTGGCGCAGGTGCGTCCGCGGCTGCCGGGGTGCACGGGGTTGCCCTCGAACTTGCGGATCTCGCCCGTCTCTTTGTCGACGAAGGCGAGCAGGCCGCAGGCCGACTCGCAGTTGAAGCAGATCGTCGGGATGCAGCGGTAGTGGCGCTCGATCCGTTCCGGCCAGGCGCCCGCGTCGAGCTCGACCCAGTCGTCCCATCGATCTGCCGGGGGGCCGACGGCGAGCTCCCAGGGCGACGTGCGCTCGTGGAGTCCGGTCGGGGGCGTGGTGTCGGTCATGGTGGAACTCAGGAGATCGGCAGGGTCTGACCGGCGCGGACGAACACGTCCTCCTCGACCCAGAGCCCGACGAGGGCCAGGACGCCGGCGACGGCCGCGAGGGCGACGCCCGCCTGCAGTGCGAGCAAGGCGATCGGCGCTGTGCAACCCACGATGAAGCCGAGGATCCAGTGGCGCGTCGCGAAGGGCCCGTGCGTGACGAGGTGCACGGTGCGTGCGTACTCCTTCTCGCGCCCCTTCGGTGCCATCCGATGCTCGGCGAGCATGAAGAGGATCTGGCTGACGAGGGCGAACAGCAGCACGTCCCGCAGGCGATGGAACGCGGGATCGCTCCACTCGAGGAGGGGTTGGAGCGCGAGCAGCACGGCGCTGCCGGCGAGCGCCGCCTGCACGATGAGGTGCAGCCAGTAGCCGCGCTTCATCCAGAGGACGCGGCCCTTCGCCTGCGCGAAGAGCCAACCCGTGTACGCCGCCGTGAGCGCCCCCAGCGCGATCGTGACCACTCCGAGAGCCGTCCCGGCGGCGCCCGTCGCCTCGTAGCCCAGCAGGCCGAGCGCGAGCCACACGGTGAGCAGGAGACTGTAGGCGGCGATCGCGAACGTGCCGCGCGCGAGCCACGAGTCCCAATTCGGACGGAGGAGGATCTTGAGGAAGCGGTCGGGGCGCTTGAGGTCGGCGACGAGCAGCCCACCCGTGAGCGCGAGGAAGAACAGGCTGAGGAGCGGGGCGATGAGGCCGGGACGCACGGCCCCGGCCACGCCAGTGCCGAGCGCCAGCCACGCGGCGGGGAAGAGCCCCGCGGCGATCGACTTCGTGAACAGGTAACCCGTGATCTTGCCGCCCCACAACATCTTGCGGGGCACGTCGTACACGGTGCGGGCATCCGCCTTCTCCTCGAGCGCCGCCCAGGTGGCGGCGTCGACGCCGCCGTTCTCGACGCGATTCGACCAGATGTAGCCGCTCGTGGGATCGGGGATCGTCGGATCGATACCGGCCTCGGCGACCTCGCGGTAGAAGACGTTGGGGCCCGTACCGGCCTCGGTCTTGCGCGCGGTGAGGTCGTAGTCCCGGACCAGCCGCGAGACCAGGCTCCCCTCGTCCTCGAAATCGCCGGGAATGATCGCTTCGGTGGGACAGACGACGGCGCACGCGGGCGCGAGGCCCAGCTCCGTGCGGTGCGCGCAGAAGTGGCACTTCTCCGCCGTGCCCGTGTCGGGGTTGATGTAGATCGCGTCGTAGGGACAGCCGTGCATGCAGGCCTTGCAGCCGATGCACGCCTCCGGGTCGATGTCGACGATCCCGTCGGCGCGCTTGTGGATCGCCGTCACTGGACAGATCGACACGCAGGGCGCATCCGTGCACTGGTTGCAGCGCAGGACCGCGAACGAGCGCTTCACCTCGGGAAACGTGCCCTCCTCCGTGTACTTGACCCACGTGCGGAAGGAACCGACGGGGACCTCGTTCTCGGACTTGCAGGCGACCGTGCAGGCGTGGCAGCCGATGCACCGCGAGTGGTCGATGACGAAGCCGAGCTGCACTGGGGGGGGGTCCTCTGGGGCGGCGCGGAGGCGGGATTGGGTCGGGGCGATGCGCGCGGCGCGAAGGCGGCGCATGATACGGGATGGCGGCGCCGGCCGTCCGCGCCTGACACCTGATTCCGGCCGCCCGAGGCCCGAGGCCACCGATGCTCCACTACGCTCGCCCGCTACTCCTCGCTCTCCCCCTCGCTCTCCCCCTCGCTCTCGCGCTCGCGTCCGTCCCACGCGCCGCGTATTCCCTTCAGGAGCCTGTGGATCCGCCGCCCGTCTCGGTATTCGCCGAGCTCGAAGGGACCTGGTCGGGCATCTTCGTCGGGTACGACGCGAAGGGGGTGGAGCTCTACCGGATCCAGGTCCGCCAGACGTACACGACGATCGACGGAACGCGGCAGAAGGTCACCGTCGAGGACGTCATGCCCGATGGCGAGCGCATCACGGGCGAAGGCTGGAATACGTGCGAACTCGGCGCGGAGGGTGCCCTCGTCCTGCGCTGTGTCGTCGAGAAATCGAACGGGGATCGTGTGGAGCACACCGGGCGGGTCGTCCGCGGACCGTCCGGCGCGCAGGAGCTCATCTGGCACACGGACGAGCCGGAGCGCGTCGAGACCTTTCGGGAGCGAGTGCGCCGCGAGGGGGACGAGGTCGTGTACTCGATCGACGGGATGGGACGCTACGGGGATCAGACGGTGCTGATGGCGGGGCGGTACGTGCGGGAGTAGCGGGGAAGATCCACGTCCGTTCCCCAGGTCCTACCCCCCCACGGATGCCGCCCCGCGGTCCATGCGACGGCCGCTCACTCCGGTGACACGGTGATCGTCCGCTGCGTCGGCTTGACCTTGGGCAGCCTGAGGCGCAGGACGCCGTGCTTGACGGACGCCTCGATGGCCTCGCGATCGATCCGGTCGCTCAGGTGATAAGAGCTCTCCCAGTCGCAGAACTCGAGCTCGGAGTGCGCGCGCTCGAAGCCCTCGGGGATCGGCTCGACGAGCGACCTGGCGTGGAACGTCAGGACATCGCCCTCGATCTTCACCTCGGTCGAGCTCTCGTCCGCACCGGGGATCTCGGCGAGAATCGTGTAGGCGTCCTCGTCGACGGTGAGGCGGGCGTACGGCTTTGCGACACGGCGCTCGCGGGTCTCGATGACGCGGTCTTCCGTTTTCGTAGTCATATCTGGCTCTCCTTGATCAGTCGGTGGTGACGGTGATTTGCAGGGGCTTGTCCGATTGCAGCCGTTCGAGCCGAAGCTCGAAGACGCCCCGGCGCAAGCTCGCCTCCGCCCGCTCCGGATCCGCCCGGAACGGCAGGCGCAGCTTGCGCGTGTCGCGCGTGCGCTCATCGCCCGCGCCACCTTCGGCGGCTCGGGCGCAGGTCAGCGTGACGAGGTTGCCCGCGACCTCGACCGAGACGTCCTCGGACGACAAGCCGGGAACCGTCGCTCGCACGACGGCACGATCGTCCTTGACGAACAGGTCGACGCGCGGCCAGGCGCGGTTCTGCGTCGGGTGCAGCAGGTCGATCCGTCTCCCCCCACCGGAGAGGTTGTCGAGCGCCCGCCAGAAGTTCTCGAAGTCGTGATGGAACCAGTACATGTCGGTCTCCTTGTGGCCTTGGTCCGTCGTCTGCCGGTGACTCCGGCGCTATCCAGGCATGGACAGAGCAAAGCCGGTGCCACCCGGAAAAGGCCGTTCTCGGCACCGTCAGAGGCTACCACCCCCCATTCGACTGCCGTTTTGGCTGCCATGAGTGCCAATTTGGCGCGTTCCACGCCCTGCCACCACCGCCCCCACCCGCCCTGGGACTTACCCGCGAGGGTGACGGTTGCGGGCGCGCTCAGGGCTCGTCGTCGCCCTCGAGGAAGTAGTTGAAGTCCTCCGACTCCTCAGCGTGGAGGATCTCGTAGGCGTGCGCCGGGGTCTTGGCCGTGAAGAGCTGGCGCTGGACGTTGGGGTCCGTGCCGATCGCCCGAGCCAGAGCGGCCAGGACCTCCAGGTGACGGTCGCGCTGGGTCGGGGGCGTCGCGAGCACGACCATGCAGTGGATCGGCATCCCATCGGGCGACTCGAAGTGGAGGCCCTCGCGGCTGATCCCCATCGCGCCGACGATTCCATCGCCCTCCTCCAGCACGCCGTGGGGCACGGCCAGCCCACCGCCCACGCAGGTCGAGACCTCCTTCTCACGGGCAAGGATCGACTCCAGGAGGCGGTCGCGATCCGCCGTGAGGTGGTTGGATCGAATGAGCACCTCGGCCAGTTGCTGGATGGCCTCTTCCTTCGTGTCGGCGCGGAGGTCGACGACGATGTTCTCCTCGTGCAGGAAGTCGATCAGGCGCGCGCGGTCCTGGCCCAGGTCGCCCGACCGGGAGAGGCCGAAGCGAACGAGGACCGGACCGACGATCTCATTGAGGAGCACCACCGTGAGGCCCACCGCGAGAATGAGTTGCCGGAACTCGTCGCTGAAAGTGTGATCCTCCTGGATCACGAGAATCAGGCCCACGGCCACGCCCGCTTGGGGAATGAGGCCGTAGCCCAGGTTGCGCTTGACGCGCTCCGTGGCGCCCGCGAGCGACATGGCGATGCGCGCCGAACCGATCTTGCCCACGAACCGCGCGACGACGATGAGGATCGCGACGAGCCCTCCGGGCAGGGCGTATTCGAAGTCGAGCTCCATGCCCGCGAGCGTGAAGAAGATCGCGAAGATCGCGCCCTGGAAGTCGGCGAAGACCGCGTGCCCCGTCTCGTCCTTGTTCGGCGTGATGTTCGCGAGGCCCATGCCGAGGAACATGCACGAGAGGAGCGAGGAGACGCCGATGTAGTCAGCGAGTCCGGACGCGAGGAGGATCGCGATGATGGACGCCGTCGCTAGACGCTCGCGGCTGAGCACACGCTTCGTGGCGATGACGAGCAGGATCGCCACGCCGACTCCCAGCACGGCGGAGGAGAGCAACTGGGTGAACGGGGCGACCAGGACTTCGAACAGGCCCTGATCCCCTGACGCTCCCTGAGCAGCCCGCGCCGCGGTGTGGGCGATCTCGAAGAGGCAGATGCAGGCCATGTTGTTCAGGGCGACCGCGGCGATGAGCGTCTTCACGTACACGCCCTTCGACCGGGTCTCCTTGACGACCGCGAGGATCGTGGCGGGGGCCGTCGACACGGCCATCGCCGCGAGCAGGATCGACATCTCCCAGGTACCGCCCGAGGCCGACCGCGCGGCGACGAACACGAGGGCGGGAGTCAGCGTCGCCTCCAGGAGGAGGAGGAGCGCGAGCCGCTTCCTCGCATTCCGGAGCCGGTGGAAGTTGAGGTGGCTGCCCACCATCACTGCGATCAGGCCCAGCGCGAAGTGGGTGACGGGGTGCAGACCCTCGAGGGTCCCGCGGTCGAAGACCTCGAGCACCGAGGGCCCCATCACGATGCCGGCGAGGATCTGGCCCGTCACCGAAGGGAAGTGGATCCGCCTGGCCAGGCCACCGAAGGCCGCGCCAGCGACCAGCACCACCGCGAGCGTCAGGAGGGGGTTCGCCTCGGTCAACGTCATGACGGCGGGTGAGGGCGGAGCGGGCGAACCGGAGGGGGTCCCCCCGAATCTGCCCGGGCGAGGAGTCTATCAGCACCGCGACCGCAACCGAGGCGGTGCGCGGCCGGTCATCCCCGGGTGGGTGGGGGCGGCGGTGGATAGGCGCGGGACTCGACACCCGCCCGACCAGCCGCGACCATGCCCCGATGCCCGACCCGTGCCCCGACACCCAGGCACAGCGCTTCGCAGCCGCGCTGCTCGAGGTGGAAGCCGCCCTCGACTGGCCCGCGCTCGGTCGCCTCTACTGCCACGCGGGCGGGGCCGACTTCTTCGATGGCGAAGCCCGCGAGGCGCTCCGGGACACCGGGCTGCTGTTCGCCTCGGACATCGCACGCGAGCTCGAACGACTTCCAGCCGGCGGCCCCGGGCGCAGTCTGTACGTGGGGGCCGCCCTGGCCGAGCTCGCGCCGATCCTCTGCGAGACCCTCGTCCTCGGCCGCGAGGTCGTGGCCCTCGCCCTGCCCGGGCCCGAGACCGAGGGCCTCAACGGGGCGCTCGAGCAGGCCCTCGGGCGGCTCGGGCTGCCGACGATCCGGATCCTCCCGCCCGGCGCGCCGCAAGCGCGCGGGATGTTCGATCACGTCTGGCTCGTCAGCGTACTCACCGATCCGGACGCCTTCCCCGCGCTCCACGACGACCTGTACGAGCGCCAGGGCACGGACCTCGCCACGAACCGCGGCGATCTCGCAGCCGACCGCGAGCGCGCCAACGCCCTCGTCTCCGGGCTCCTCGAGCACCTGCGCCCGCCGTGCCTCCTCACGACGACCGACGAGGAGCTCGCGCTGGTCCGGCCGCTCTGCGTGCAGCGCGGCCTGCCCCTGGAGGTGTCGGGGACCGCCCGCCTCTCGGGCATCGTCGGCGACCCGGTCCGCCTCTGCAGGATCCCCTCAATAGGTTGAAGCGGCACTACCATGGGCAGTACCGCTTCGGCGGGTCGATCCCGGGGAGGAGGACGGGATCATTGACCCGCGGCGTCCTTGCCACATGTGACGACCCCGAAGGGGCGCCCATGGACTAATGCAGGGAACGAGTACTGTTGTAAGGGCAAGCACCCGCGGTGGGAAGCCCGGACGGCATTAAGTTCCGTTCAGATTGGCCCTGTGCTCCCATGGAGCACCCCGCCGGCTCACTCAGCGGCGGGCCGCCAGGCGAGGGCGAGCACACGGTACTCCAGCCGCACCCGACCGCTCTGCGCGTGCTGTTCGAACAGCTCGCCCAGCTCGCGCTCCAGCGCAGGCAGGTCGGCGACCCCGTGCGCCACGTAGGACGAAGAGCGCGCGCGGCCGAGGAAGGCCTCACGGCCGAGGACCTGCCTGTTGTTGAACTCGGCCTCGTGGCGCTCCGGCCCCATCGCGCGCCGGTAGTCGTCGAGCTTCGGTGCGGTCCGGAGCAGTGCCTCGTACTCGCTGCTGTGGCGGCCGATCACCTCGTCGTAGGCCGCGCCCAGCCCCTCGGGCCGCCGCTCGTTCCAGAAGGCGACGCCGGACCCGCCGGGGCTCAGCACCCGCGCCAGCTCGCGGCACGCGCGAACCGGATCGAACCAGTGGAACGCCTGGCCCGCGACGGCGAGAGCGACTGAGCTCCGCGCGAGCCCGGTGCGCTCGGCCCGTGCACGCACGAAGCGCGCGCTCCCGACCCCGGCCTTCGCCGCGCTCAGCATGTCCGGATTCGGGTCGACCCCGACGACGCGGTACCCGCGCTCAGCGAGCTGCCGCGCGACGATTCCCGTGCCGCACCCGATGTCCAGAACGCGCGCGGGAGGCGCGACGCCCGTCGTCTCCGCGATCCAATCGAACAGCGCGGCCGGATACTCCGGACGGAACCGGCGGTAGTCCTCGACCGTCGCGCTGAAACGCGTGAGTGGGTTGCGTCCGCGCGCACTCATGGTTGGAACCGGACGCCCACGCTCTTGGGGAACACCTTGTCGCCGAGCCGGAGGGTACCGGCGGCGAGCACGCGACACCGCAAGCGCCGCCCCCCCGCGCCTTTGCGGTTGTGGCGGCGCACGCGGCGCGCGGCCCGTCGGCCGAGGGCACGCTCGAACGCCTCGTCCGGCGCCTCGGTGTCCGGCGTCGGCGCCAGGATCACGCTCCCGATCGTCAGGAGCGCCCCGGGCGGAAGCGTGCGCTCGTCGAGCGCGAAGTGGAGGTGGACCTGATCGCCCGAGCGCCCCGCCGCGACACGATCACCGCCGGCGAGCGCGAGGATCGAAGCGTCGTTGACGACGTAGACGAACGGCGCGCGCGCGTCCCCTTCGACTCCGCCCTCGACGGTCACCCGAATCTCCTCCCTGTCCTCGCAATGGCCGTCGGGCACTCGGACGACGAGTCGCGCGATCGAACCGACGGCCCCCGGACTCTCCGGTAGCCCCGTGAACCACCCGTCGAGGAGCCGACCGAGCACGCTAGAGGGGTGAAGCGATGATTCGCATCATGTGGTGTGCGGCATTGCGTTCGTGGCAAGGCGCGCCGACGACGCGCACTCGTGGATACTCGTAGAGGTGAGCCCCGGTCTGCCACGGGCGGAAGGGCGCCGAACACAGGCTGCGCAGCATGGGTTCCCCCACTAGGGGAGCAGACTGCGCAACTTCTCGAGCGTGTCGCGCGCGGCTCCGCTATCCAACGACTCTATCGCCGCGTCCACTCCCTCGGCGAGGGTCAAGCAGCGACCGGATACCTTGAGGATCAGGGCTGCGCCGAGGAGAGCGGCATTCCGCGCCGGGCCGGATTCCCCCGCGAGCACCGCCCGCGTCATGTCCCCCGAGGCCTGCACGAGAGCGGGGTTGTCCGCGGTTCCATAGCCGTCTTCGGGCGGACCGAAGAGCGGCAGCTCGGGCTCCTCGTGGCAATTGAGTCCGAAGTCCTCGGGCTCGACCGTCAAGGGCACCAGGTGCCGATCGGCAATCTCGATGCCCCGCGTCCGTTTGCGAAGGGAGGGGATGACGCCGCCGTCGAGGCCCTGGATCGCGATTCCGGTGGGATGTCCGAGGCCCTGGATGACCTCGACCGCGGTCCCGAGCACCGGGCCCGCCTGTGCGCCCATCACGACGGACGCACTCGAAGGCGCGAGCAGCTTCTCGACCGTGGACAGGGGCGTTCGGACCACGATGTCACCCCTCACGCGCCGGAGAGCGATGATCGCAGGCAGCATCCCGGAGATCGAGATGGCGGCGAAGCGCCCGCGCGCTACCCAATCCTCCGCCTCCGTGGGGTCCCACGTCATGGAGAGCCCGAGCGACTCGAGCACACTGGCCGACGTGAGCCCGCGTCGCGGCGGAACGCAACGGTCCGAGATGATGAGAACGCGCGTACCCGCGCCCGCCGCGATCAGACCGGCGGCGACCTCGAGCGGCGGATAGCGGTCGTGGCCGTCGTGCGGGGGACAGACACAGACGAGGCCGGACATGCCCTGGCAGGGTATCCGCGCCTGGGCGCGGACCGCCTGGGCGAAACCCATGAGCTCCTCGACGGTCACGCCCTTCCACCGGAGGGTGACGAGGAAAGCGCCGACGAGCACATCGCTCTCGTCTCCAGAGATCACCGCGGTGAAAGCCTGGAACGCTTCTTCGCGCGTGAGGCTTCGCATCTCCCTGGGATCCGAACCCATAACGCGCATCAGACTTCGGAGTTCCATGAATCGCGCGCCTCGGCCTCGAGACCTCCTCTGGCGCTCGCCAGAGTCTAAGGGCCCGTCCGAGAACAAGTGTCACGTTTCGGCGAGCCCTCGTCGTTCCTGGCAAGACGCTTTGTTTCGTATGCGCTGGATACTCGGAGGGTAAGCCCCGGTCTGCCGAAGGCGGATCGAGACGACCCCTTTGGGTCGTCTCGAAGGGGACCCCGCAACGCAGCCAGGGGCGACGAGGGCCGGCGAAACGTGACACTTGTTCTCGGACGGGCCCTTAGCCAGCGGGGAGGTGTGGGTCATCCGAACGGTACTATCGCGGAGGCACGTCGCCAGATCCGGCTCTCAATCCTCGGAATCGTCGGGATCACCCGCGGCCTCCGCGGGCTCCTCGACCGCCGTCTCCCCCGCGTCGACCTTGGTCTCCGGTGCGAGCGCGCTCTCGGGCCGCGGTCGGATGTGCGCGAAGAACAGCTCGTCAGCCTTGTCGTAGACGATCTTTCCGTCCACCACGGCCCACTGTACGAACGTCTGATAATGGAGGACGTCGCCGTCCGCGACGATCAGATCGCAGTCCTTACCGACCTCGAGCGTCCCGATGCGGTGGGACAGCCCCATCATCCGCGCCGGGACGATCGTGATGGCCGCGAACGCCGCGGACTCCGGCAGTCCGCCGCGCACGGCGAACCCCGCCTCGATCGGCAGGTGGATGATGTCGCGACCCACGATGCCGCCGAGGTCGATGCGCGTGGTCCCGGGCACGATCGCCACCTGGACGCCCGCCCGATGGAGGATCGCGGCGTTCTCGATGCTCGAGCCCGCATCGTGCGTCAGCTTCTCGTCCTTCGTCCGGCGGCTGCGCGGCGTCACGATCGCGTAGGCCCCGGCGCGGCCAAGCTCGTCGGCCACGGTCCAGCCCTCCGCGCAGCCCTCGATGACGGGCCGGAAACCGTAGCGCGTGGCGAGCCTCGCGATCTCGAGCAGATCCGTGCGCTCGTTCGCCCGGAACTTCGCCCTGACTTCGCCCCGCAGGACCTTCAGGGTCGCGGAGTCCGACGGCTTCTTGGGTGCCTTCAGCTCCTTGTCCTTCTTGACGTCCTTCTCCCACTGCCGGTAGGCCCGGATGTACTCCGCCGCCGCGTCGAACTTCTCCCGCAGCGTGCGCTTGCCGCGCGGGTCGCCCTTCGAGTACGTCAAGGACACGAAGACCTCGGAGCTCGCGACGACGTCCGTGACCTCGCCGCGCTTGAGCTTGCCGGCCTGGTTGCCTTGGACAGCCGTGGTGATGCCGCTCGCGAGCGCGAGCACCATCGATCGCCCGTAGGGGTCGACGGTGTTCTCCAGGTCGGACGTCCCTCCGAAGAGCCCGCTCGACGAGATGGCGACGAGGCCGGGGTACGCGCGCATCCCGCCGGCGTCGAGCACCTCCGCGTCGTCCGGCACGTGCAGGTCGTACCCGATCTCTTCGATGCGGCCGTTCTTGGCGAGGATGCTCGCCCCACGCAGGATCGACCCGGTCCCCGTGTGGACCTCGGCGTTGAGCAGAGCGAACCACTCGTCCGCGTCTTCGTCCTCCTCGCCTTCCTTGCCGCCCTCGGCCTGCTTGTCCTTGTCGTCTTCATCGTCCGCGAACCGGATGGCGCCGAAGCTCGGAGCCATCACGAGCATGGCGAAGACCGCCGCAAGTCCCGTCTTGTTCACTCGGAGATCTCTCACAGGTTCACCTCTCCATACTCGAACTTGCCGCCGATCATCACGGCCTCGACTTTCGTACCGGGCTCGAAAGGATCGCCGTTCAGGAAGATCAGGTTCGCGTCCTTGCCGGCCTCCAGGCTGCCGAACCGCTCGCCCAACCCGAGCAGGTCCGCGGGCTCCTGGGTCAGCGCACGCAGCGCGACGTCGCGATCCAGACCCGCCGCCACGATCTCCCCGACGTTGCGCAGCCACGACCCGTAGGCGGTCGAGGAGTCGGAGCGCGGGATGAGCACGATCTTGGCGCCGGCGCGGGCAAACTCGGCGGGCAGGTTGCGCTGCCGCATGGTGCCCGGGTGCAGGGTCAGCGTCGGTTCGACGACGACCCGTCGGCCGCTCGCCCCGATCTTGTCCTTCACGTGGAAGATGTCCGAGTTCCGGGTGAGACCGACCCGCAGGTCCCAATCGAACTCCTCGTCACCGATCGCGTCCAGGAGGTGCTCGTATTGCGCCGCGCTCGAGATGCTGACGAGCGCGCGCAGCGTCTTGGCCCGGAGGTCGAGGAAGGCCTGCGCCTCCGCGTCGGGAACGAGGGGGACGTACTCGTCGTCGTCCTCGGCCTTTTTCTCGTCGTCGCCCTTCTTCTTCTCGTCGTCTTTCTTCTCGTCGTCGTCGCCCTTCTCCTCGTCGCCCTTCTCCTCGTCGTCCTTCTTCTCGTCGTCCTTGTCCTTGTCTTTCTTGGAGGAGCTCTTCTTTTTCTTCTTCTTCTTCTTCTCCTGCGCCTTCTCCCACTTCTCGCGGTTCTTCCGCTCCTTCTCGAGGAACTTGTCCGCCTCCTTGAAGCCGTCCTTGATCATCTTCTTGGACGACCCGGTCGCGCGCAGGATGATCTTCAGATAGACATTGTCCGCGAGGGTCATCTCAGCCTTCGTCGCGCCGATCGGCTGCACGGCGACCGCCTGGCCGGGGATCCCGTTGCCGGCCGGATACTGGCCGAGCGTCGTGACGCCGTTCTCGAGCGCAGCCTCGTAAGACGTTCCGGGCCATAGCTCGGTCGACGCGAGGACGCCCGGCTTGGAGTCGTTGTAGCCCTGGCTGGTCATCCCGAGCCGCGTGTACGCGTTCACGAGCCCGGGCATCACGACCCAGGTGTCCGGCAGGTCGAGGATCGGGATCCCGCGTTCGATTGGCAGATCTTCTCCAATCGTGACGATCTTGCCGTCTTCCACGAGGATGACGGCGTGCTCGTAGGTCCCGTTCGCGATCGTCTCCGCGCGCCGGACCCGGATGGCCAGGAGGTCGCCTTTCGGCGTCGGTACGGCCGTCGCCGCGGGTGCAGCCGCGGCCAGGATCAAGGTGGTCAGCATCATGACTCTTCGCTCTCGCCCATCGCCTCTAGAACCATTGTCCGTCACGCCTGTCGTATTGGATCACGCCGTCGATCAGGACGAGCTCGACGGCACCTCGGGGGTCCATCGGGTCGCCCCTGCGGATGACGATGTCGGCGTCTTTTCCCGGCTCCAGGCTGCCGACGCGGTCGTCGATTCCGAACGTCTTCGCCGGGTTGATCGTGAGGGCGCGCAGCATCTCGTAGGGATCGCCACCGTAACGGGCGGCCATGGCGCCCTGCAGAAAGAACTGCTCCTCGGCCACGACGCCCGAGTCGGTGTTGAGCGAGAAGTCACGCCCGACGGCCTTCGCGTACTCGGCGGCGGAGCCGTTGATCCGGCCGTTGCGGCTCGAGAACCAGTCCATCGTGCGCGGACCGTGGTTGACGGGGATCCCGTAGCGCGCGACCGCCTCGGCCACCTTCCAGCCGTCGAAGCTGCCGTGCGAGAGGACGCTCCGCGTGTCATAGGTCTCGCGCCACATGCGCGCCGTGTTGACGGCGCCGTCACTGCCCGCCGTGTGGATGAGGACGGGCAATTCCTTCGTGTGGACGCGCTTCAGGTCCTCGAGTGCGAGGTCGAATCGACCCTGCTCCAGGGCTGCCACGGCGCGGTCGTTCACGTCCGTGAGGTTCCACGCCTGTCCCGCGCGCGACACACCGAAATCGGTCGCGTTGCGTCGATGGGGGTTCGAGTCCTGGGCGACCTTGAGCCCGCCCGGATCGGCGATGACGACCCCGTCGTACGTGCTATCCGTCTTCGTCTTGTACAGGACGCCGAAGCCGCCCATGTTCGTTCCGCTCCCCGGGATACCGAAGAGCGTCGTGATCCCGCTCGCGCACGCGAGGTCGATCCGGGGATTGCCCGGCTGCAGGCACGCGGACACACGGAGCTCGGGGTTGACGGCGCGCACCATGTCGTTGATGTCGCGCCCGCCGCCCATGATGTGCGTGTGCAGGTCGACCATGCCCGGTATCGCCCATGCGTCCGGGTACTCGAGCACGCGGTACCCGCGGGGAGCCCCCGCGGGCCCGCCGACGTACACGATCTTCCCGTCCTCGATGACGATCACGCCCGGCTGGTGGATGCTGTCCTCGTCGTCCATCGTGACGAGCTTGCCCACGTGGATCGCCAGACCCTCCGGTAGCATCGCATCGCGCGGCTCATCGTCCGCGAAACCCCGGGCGGGGAGCGACGCGAGCAGCGCGGTGAGAACGAGCGGGCGGAGCGCGATCACCAGCGCCTCCTCTCCGAGCGCGTGTCGTACACCGAACGCCCGCCGATGTAGACGCGCTCCACGCGACTGCGGGGGTCGCACGGATCGCCCGTGATCACGACGATGTCCGCGTCCTTCCCCTGCTCGAGGCTGCCGACGCGGTCGGCGATTCCGGCCGTGACGGCGGGAATGATCGTCACGCCGCGCACGGCCGCCATGCTCGCGTTGTCCATGCCATAGCGCACACCCATCGCGGCCTGGAGCGGGAGCGCCTGCTGCAGCATGACAGGGGCGTCGGTGTTGAAGCCGATGCGCGAGTGCCCGCGCTGTTGGAAGCCCCACGCCGTCCCATGGACCTGGCCGTCGGTATCGAAGCGCGGCGGCCGCGGCCACATCACTGCGCGCGGTCCGAGGATCGCCGCGACGCCGACGTCCTCCGCGCGCTCCGCCGTCAGGTAGCTGTCGAACGACCCGTGATCGATGTACACGTCCAGCCCGAAGTCGATGCGCAGCATCTGGATGGTCATGTACACGAGCTGGTAGTACTGCGTGTGCGTGGAGACCTGCGTCCGCTTCGCGTAGAGCTCGCGGAAGATGTCGAGCTGGATGTCACGCTCCGGCTGCGGTCCTTCGCCCTGCTCGAACGCCGCCCAGCGCGCGCCGTAGGTGAGCCCCCGGCGGAGGATGCTGCGCAACGTGTAGTTCATGAGCAGCCGGCCCATCCCGTACCCCCAGCGCGTGGGGTTGTCGCCCTGGGCGATCTTGAGCGATCCGGGATCGCGGACGAGCGCCTCCTCGAACGTGTCCACGCCCGTCTTCATGAGGATCCCCTGCCCGCCCATGTTCGTCCCCGAGCCGGGGATGAAGAGGATCGTCGTCACGCCGGCCGCGACCGCGGTCTTCAGCAGGGAGTTGTGGGGCACCACCGCGGTCGAGACGCGCAGGCCCGGGTTGGCCTGGAAGACCATGTCGTTGATGTCGCCGCGCGTGCCGCCGACGTGGCTGTGCAGATCGATCAGCCCCGGCACGAGCCAGGCCTCTCCGACGTCCTCCACGGCGTAGCCCGGCGGGATCGCGAGCTCGCTCTCCGGCCCGATCCCCTCGATGAGGCCGTCGCGGATGAGCAGCACCGGATGATCGATGAACTGCCGCCCGTCGAGCTCGGCGGTGAGCGCCTTGCCAGCGATGAGCGCGAGCCCGGAGCCTCCGGGCGCGCCCGGCGCCTGCGCGCCGGCGGCCCCCGCAAGGGATGCCGCCGCGCCGATCGCGGCCGCGAGCCGGACGGTGTGGAGGAACCGGGTCATGTCAGCGCTCAGAAGCGACGCGTGTCCTCGCTCGTGTCGTACACCTTCCGGCCTTTGAGGAAGACCAGCTCGACGGAGGTGCGCGGATCACAGGGATCGCCCGTGACCACGATGAGGTCGGCGTCCTTGCCGACCTCGATGCTGCCGAGCCGGTCGTCGAGCCCCGAGGCTTTCGCGGGCACGATCGTGATCCCACGCACGGCGTCCATCTCCGAATTGTCGAAGCCGTAGCGCACACCCATCGCGGACTGGAGCGAGAGCTCCTCCTGGCCGATGCCGCCGAAGCCGACACAGTCTGTGTTGAAGCCGACCATCGTGTGGCCGCCCTCCTGATACATCGCGGCCACGCCGTTGATGCGGCCGTCCGTGTCGATGAACGGCGGCCGGGGGGCCTGCATCTGGCGCGGACCGAGGATCGCCGGGACGCCGATGCGCTCCGCGTGGGCCGCGGCCCGATAGCCGTCGAACGTGCCGTGGTCGATGTAGACGTCGAGGCCGAACTCCTCGCGCACCATCGTGAGCGTCATGAGCACGACCTGATAGATCTGCGTGTGGGTCGAGACCTGTGTCTTCTTGGCCAGCAGATCGCGGAAGACGTCGAACTGGATGTCGCGCTCCGGCAGAGGTCCATCGCCGTCTTCGGCCGCCTTCATCCGCGCCGCGTACGTGAGCCCGCGCCGGAAGGTGTTGCGCGTGTTCCAGTTCATGAAGGAGCGCTGGGGCCGCATGACCCACCGCTCCGGGTTGCCCGCTTGGGCGAGCTTGAGCGAGCCCGGGTTGCGCAGGAGGTTCTCTTCGTACGTGTCGAAGCCCGTGCGCAGCAGGATCCCCTGGCCGCCCATGTTCGTACCCGAACCCGGGATCAGGAGCACGCTGGTCACGCCCCCCGCGATCCCGCGATCGAGGGCCCGGTTGCGCGGCGTAACCGTCGGCGACGCGCGCAGGCCCGGGTTCGTCAGGAAGACCATGTCGTTCAGGTCCCTGATCGAGCCCGCGACGTGGCAGTGCAGATCGATCATGCCCGGCATCAGCCACTGGCGGCCGAGGTCGAGCTCTTCGTAGCCCTCGGGCACGGTGATGTCCCGACGCGGACCCACGGCTTCGATCTTGCCGTCCTTGACGAGGACGACACCGGTGTCCACGACGGACTGCCCGCCGTACACCGCGGTCAGGATCTTGCTCGAGTAGATCGCGAGCCCCGGACCGCCTTCCTCCCCAGCGTCCGCGCCGTCGACGGCGGCGAGCGCGGGGCAGGTCCAGAGCCATGAGAACGCGATGGTTGCGAGTAGCGAACGCACCTCGAGCGGGGCCTGGCCGCCGCACTCGCCCGCGCGGCGCGCGCCAGGGACCGCGGGGGAGAAAACTTGACTCAGCATGACAGCGCCACGGGCCCTCCAGGCCGCTAGCGAATCTCCTTCCCATCGACCCACACGCGGAGAATGCTCGTCGCGGGATCGAGCGGGCTGCCGTCGAGCAGGAGCACGTCGGCGTCGAGGCCTCTCGCCAGCCGCCCGACGCGGTCGTCGATCGAGAGCATCCGCGCGGCGTCGGATGTGAGCGCGCGCAGGGCGTCGTCGGCGCCGAGACCGCGCGAGACCGCGTAGAGCGCCATGATCGGGATGTCCGCGGCGCCCTCCTCGGCGGCGCTGTGGAAGGCGATCGGGATGCCGGCGTTCGCGATCTCGGCGTAACGGTTCCGGATCTGCGTGCCCGTGCGCGAGCTGGTCGTCACGACGTTGTGCGTCAGGATCACGCCCGCGATCCGGTCCCGGATCTGGTCCACGACCTTGTACGCCTCGGTCGCATTGAAGAGCACCGGCTCGATGCCGTACTTCGCGAACTCGTCGACGCACTCGAGGATCTCGTCCTGGCGTGTCACCGTGACGATCACGGAACCGTGGCCCAGCATCGCCTGGCGCCACGGTTCGAGCTCGGGATTGATGCCGGGGGACTTGGGCTTGCCTTTCGGTTCCGAGACGGTCTCGGGCTTGCGGCGCTCGGGACGCGCGGCGACCACGTATTCGGTGGAGGTCTGCGTGAGCTCGACGTCCGTCGCCTCGCCCCCAACCGTCACCTGCCCGGTGAGTTTGTCCTCCGACAATTCGAGCTCCGCGCTGACGACTCCGCGCGACCCAAGCCCTTCGACGCGGATCGTCTGCTCTTCACGCGTGCCCTCGAGCTCGACGAGATGCTCGGAGAATGCGGCGCAGCGCATGTTCCCCTCGATCGCCCCGTCCTGGTCGTTCAGGCGGAATCGCAACCGGGCGCCATCGACCTCGCCTTCCCATACGCCGGTGACGGGTCGTGCGGCCTCTTCCTCGCCCTTCTTCTTCTTCTTCTTTTTCTTCTTCTTGCCGTCGTCGTCCTCGTCGTCGCCCTCTTTTTCGTCGTCCTTCTCGTCCTCGTCCTCCTCCTCGTCTGCGTCCTCCTCGGGCGGAGGCGGCGTCCACGCGGCGAGCTTCTGCTCGTACTCCGCCCACTTGTCCTTGTACTTCGCAGCCTTCTCGAGCGCCTCGCGCACCTTCTCGCCCGAAGCGGTGCGGATCTTTTGGCTCCACTCCACGCGCAGCGCACTCGGGTTCGCGACGATCATGCGTTCGTGGTCGCCCCCGGCGGGCTTGTACGCGATCGTGGGCGAGCCCTTGCCCGGAGAGGAACGCGAGCTCAGGAGGACCGTCGTCACGCCGGCTCTCGCCACGCGGCGGTCGACGGCGTCCCCGGGCTCCAGGATGCGCGAGAGGTCGAAGCGCGCCGAGAATTTCTTGCTCGAGCCCTCGAGGCCCAGGTGCCCGAGCGCGTCGATCATGCCGGGCATCGCCGCACGACCGCGTACGACCATCGCGCCGGCGGGTCGCGAGACGAAACGCCCGACCTCGATGATCCGGCCGTCCTGCATGAGGAGCGCTCCGGGGGAGAGCACCTCGCCGTCGCCGACGTGGAGCTCCTCGACCTCGATCACGACGGGAGGGGACGATGCGCCGGAAGCGCCGCCGGCGGACTCCGCATCGTGCGGACTCCATGCGAGCTCGCCATCGATCCACGTCGCGACCACGCTTGTCGCCCTACCGAGGGGGCCGCCGTTCAAAACGACAAGGTCCGCGTCCTTCCCGGCGGCGATGCTGCCGACACGGTCGGCGACGCCGAGAATGAGCGCCGGTTCCAGGGTGATCGCGCGGAGTGCGCGCGCCTCGCTGAGGCCGCCGCGCATGGAGATGGCCGCCGCGAACCGCAGGTCTCCGACCGAAGCTGTCGCGGGCGTCGTGATCGCGAACTCGACGCCCGCAGCGGCGAGCCGCGAGGCCGTGTCGTACTCGGGCCAGCGGTCGTCTTCGCCCTTGCCTGCGTTGCGCCCGGCGCGTCCGACACTGAGCGGCACGCTGAGAATCACCGGCACGCCGGCCTCCGCGATCGCGTCCGCCACTTCGCCCGCGCCCGCGGCGCCGTCGAGCACGAGGGGCAGACCCGCCCGTCCAAAGAACTCGAGCAGCGCCAGGATCTCGCTCGGTTCCACGGCGCCCATCCGCCAGCTCGCGCCGGCATCGATGAGCTCGGCGAGCACCGGTCCCGCGTACGGCCCGTACTCCTCCTCACCCACTCCGCCGCGCGCGAGCACGAGCAGCTCGTCGAGCGCGACCAGTGCGCCCATCGTCGTGCGCGGGAGCTGAGGTTGAACGACCCCGAGGCCGACATCGACCGTCGCGGGGATGGGCGGCTCCCAGTACCCGGGCGTTCGCCGCGCCTCGTCGCTGATGCTGCCGTGCAGTCCGGTGCTCTGCGCCAGGACGCGGGAGCCCTCGCCACCCGTCTTCACGACGGCGCCCTGACCGGCGATCAGGCGCCCCCGCGCGGGCGCGATGTAGATCGACGTGATGCCGGTCGTGAGCGCGGGGTAGTAGCTCGAGTAGCCGTCGAATTGATCGATCGCCATGAGGCCCGGCTCGGCGGCGCGCTCCGCCGCGTATGGACTGAAGCCATACCGGCTGTCCGCCGCGACGAACCCGGGGACGATGACCGCACCCGGTCCGTAGTCGACGATGCGCGCGTCGCCGGGGATCGCGACGTCCAGACCCACGGCGACCACCCGGCCGTCGCGGATGAGGATCGTCCCGCCCTCCAGCACCTCGTCACCGTCGACGAGGTGGATGGTGCCCGCCTTGAGCGCGACGGTGTCGGTCGCGAGGGCCGCGGGGGCCGCGAGGACCAAGGGCAGGCTGAAGAGGGCGGCGGAGATCATTCGTCCTGCCCCTCATCATCGTCGCCATCATCGTCGCCATCATCGTCGCCGTCATCGTCGTCGTCATCGCCGCCGTCGTCGCCGTCGCCGTCGCCGTCGCCGTCGTCACCGTGCTCGCCTATCTCCATGTCGGCGGCCGACGCCGTGTTCGGGGGCACCAAGCCCTCGAGAATGTGTTTCGCGCGCACGTCGGTCGAGCGGTCGTAGGCGAGCTCGCCCTCGATGATCACGTACTCGACGAAGGAGGTCACGCTCAGGGGATCGCCGGAGAAGAGCAGCACGTTGCCGTCCATCCCCACGGAGAGCCCGCCGACCCTGTTCCCCACACCGAGGATCTCGGCCGGCGTCGTCGTGACGGCCGCCAGCGCCGCGGCCTCGTCCATGCCGTAGGCCACGCACATCGCCGCCTGGAACCAGAGCGACTCCGTCGTCGAGTTCACCGAGCGCAGGGCGAAGGTCACACCCTGCTCGTGGAAGACGCCCGGCACGAAGGTCTCGATCTCCTCGCCGGTGACGGGATCCCGCTCGACGTGCATCAGTCGTGAGTCGAGCACCACGGGCACGCCCGCCTCGGCGATCACGTCCGCCGCCTTCCAGCAGGAGTTGTCGAGAACCAGCCGCGTCTCCTGCAGGAAGCCGTTCTCGCGCGCGATGTCGAGCGCGATCGGGACGTCCATCGGCGCGCCGCAGTAGATCCACACCGTGACGTTGCCCTCGACGACGTCGAGCAGGGGCTCCAGCTTCTCGTCGATCTCCCCGCGTGGAACCAGTTCGAGCCCATCGACCTTCCAGGCGATCCCGCCCATCGCGCGCCCCTTGCCGCGCTCGCCCTCGAGGTCGCGGCCCTGGTAGAGCGCCTCGCGGCGCGCCGTGTCGTCGCCGTCCTTCTGCGCCTGAACGAGCTGCTCGAGGTGCCGGCGCAGGTCGGCGAAGGCCCGGCGGAGGGCCTGGGCCTGAGTTGCGCGCGACTTGCCCGACTTGGGCGCGATCGACATCTTGAGGCCCGACCGCGGGCGGACGAGCATCTCCTCGACCGTCATGCCGCGCGGCTTCACGATCATCCCCTGGCCGCCGATCACGCAGGCGTTGCCCTGCCCGACGCCGATCGTGGTCACGCCGCTGCGCAGCATGTCCTCGAAATAGAAGTTCACCGGGTCGATCGAGTCCCGGATGTCGAGGAACGGGGCCACGTCGATCGACTCGTTCGCGCGGTCCATCCCCCTCCAGGTGTGGGCCTCCACGAAGCCCGGGAAGGCCGTGAGCTCGGGCACGTCGATCACCTCGGCGTCCCACGGGATGGCGACCTCCCCCGCGACGCCGACGGCGGTGATCCTCCCGCCCTCGATGACGATGACGCCATCGACGATGTCCTCACCGGTCACGGTGATCACGCGCCCGGCCTTGATGGCGAGCTTGTCCGAGGCCTCGGCGGTCGTCGCGAGGAGGGCGATGCCGAGCGCGGCAACGATTCGGGCGCAGGCCCGCGGCTTGTTGATCATCGAAGGCACTCCGAGCTGTCGGACGGTGTCCATGGGGTTCGATTGGCTGTGCGTGCTCATTGGCGTGGATCGATCACGACGGCTCCGTCCAGGAGCACGCCCGTGATGCGCGACGTGATCTCGAACGGCGTCCCGCTCCAGAGGACGAGGTCGGCGTCCTTGCCCACCTCGACGGTGCCCACGCGATCCTCGACCCCGAGCATCCGCGCGGGCTGAAGGGTCACCGCCGCGAGGGCTTCGTCGAACGTCAAGCCGCCGCGCATGGCGTAGCCGGCCTGGCGCGCGAGCCGTTGCGTGGGATCGGAGGCGCCGTGGCTCGAGAGGGCGATCGGGACCCCGAGGTCCTGGAGCATCTTGGCGACGTTCCAGGCGATGAACGCGCCGTCGGGTCCCGTGCGTCCATCGGCGTCGAACGGCGGCAGGATGATCTTGACGCCCGAGCGCGTGAGCAGCTGCGGCTCCTTCCACGCCTCCGCCGCCGCATCGATGATGAGGTCGATCTCGCCCAGGCCCTCGCGCTGCATCTCCTCCTTCAAGAAGACGGCCGTGCGGATGTCCTGGGTCGTCCACGCCTGGATCGACAGGGGCACCCGACCGGCGAGCACGGCTTGCAGCACGTCGCTGCCCGGGAACGCCCGCTCGGGGATGCGCGCCGCGGCGGAGGCGTCGTAGAACGCCTTGCGCCACTCCCACTCGACGCCCATGCGCGTCGTGGGGCGGCGCGAGTAGAAGTCGCTGGGGCGGCCGCGCGCGGGGTGGTTGCCCCGGCTCGGCTCGCCGCCGATCGCGCCCCGCACGACCGCGTCCGCCTTCACGGTCCGCGCGGCGATCGAAGGCTCGCCGCCCATCTTCAGCACGACGCCGAAACCACCGATCACGTTGCGATCCTCGGGGCAGACCAGCCCCGTCGTGACGCCGCTCCTGAGCATCCGCTTCCAACGGTAGTCGAAGGGGTCGAGCGCTTCCGCGACGCGTCGGTGGGGCTGGATCTCGTGCGCATCCTCGACCGAGAAGTTGCCCGTGTGGATCCGGACGCTCGCGTCGATCATGCCCGCCGTCACCGCCACGGCGCGCAGGACGTCGTCGCCGTCCGGGGCCTCGGTGCCGCCCGTGATCGCGGCGATCTTGCCGTCCTCGACGCGGATGGCCGCGTTCTCGACGACCTCGCCCGTCGAGGTGTAGAGGCGCTCGGCGTAGACCGTGACGCCTTCGTGCACGGAGGGCGAGCCTGCGAGCGAGAGGAGCGGGCCCGCGAAAAGGAGCAGCATCATTCGTCGCCTCCGAACACACGCTTGCCGTCGACGTAGACGGCGACCACGGAGCTGCCGAGGTCGAGCGGAGGGCCGCTCCACAGGACGAGATCGGCGTCCATCCCGGGCGCCAGACTGCCGATGTAGCCGTCGACGCCCGCGATCGCCGCGGCCCCGGAGGTCAGGGCGTCCCAGGCTGCGCTCGGCTCGAGCCCCGCGCGCATGCACGCCGCGGCGCCGAGCCGCAGACTGGCCGGGTGGCGCGCCGGCGCATCGAGGGCGAACCCGAACGGGACGCCCGCGGCAGCGAGCTGTACGGCCGACTTGGGTCCGCGGCTGTCGTCGCCGGGGTCGAACGGAGGCAGGATCACGGCGAGGTTCGCGGCCTTGATCGCATCCGCAAGCTCGCCCGCGCGCGGCGCGCCGTACAGCGCTCCCACGAGCTTCAGGCGCTTGGCGAACTCGACGGCGCGCTGGACCTCGTGCCGCGGTCCGACGCGCAGGAGGACGGGCAGCTTGCCCGCCGCGGCGTCGGCGAACGCGCCCTCGGCCTCCTCGAAGCGACGCGTCAGCTCGGCCACGGCGCCGGCGTAGCTCGTCGGGAACCGCGCTGCGCGCAGCGAGATGGACGATAGCGAAACGTCGAGCTGCGCGCGGCGCTTGACGGCGCGGCCCGTCGTCTTCACGACCGCCGTGATGCCGCCCACGAGGGCCTGGGGGCCGGGCGCGACGACGATCGAGGTCACGCCTTCACTCGCGAGCCGCGCGAGGTCGGAGTGCCCCACGTCGAGGGCGAAGACGAGCTGCGCCTCGGCGAGGATGGCGCGCGTGCTGTCGTAGTTCTCTCCGCGCGTGGCCGAGTGATCGTGCAAGGCGATCATGCCCGCGGAGAGGTCGCCCTCGTGCTCGATCACGGGCACGCCGTCCGGCACGGTCACGTTCGCGCCGGAGGCCGTGATGCGGCCGTCCTCCACGAGGACCATGCCGTTCTCGACGACCACGCCGCCGCCCAGGTGGACGCGCGCGGCGCGGATCGCGAACGAGTCCGGGGGCGTGACCGCGGCGAGATCGGGTACACCGCCGGGCGCGAGGAGGGCCGAGAGGAAGAGTGCCCTTGTGAGCATGCGATCAATTCTCCGGAGTGAGAACGACCTCGCCGCCGACGATCACGTAGCGGACGCGGGAGGTCGAGACGAGGGGCGGGCCGTCGAGGCCGATGAGGTCGGCGAGCTTTCCGCGCTCCACCGATCCGATCCGATCGGCGACGTCGAACGTGCGCGCCGCGCCTAGCGTGAGCGCCTCGAACGCCGCGGCGCGATCGAGGCCGTGTCCGATCGCGACACCGGCGAGCAAGGGCAGGTCGCGCGACGCCGAGCTGCCGCCGCTGCCGATCAGGACGCGCACACCGGCGTCCGCGAGCCGTCCCGCGAGCCCGAGGTCGTGGCCCGACAGCTCGTCGGCCCGCGTCGTACCGAGCGGTGCGGGCCAGACGATGACTGGAATGCGGCGCTCGGCCAGCTCCTCCGCGAAGGCGACGGCTTCCGTCCCTCCCGTGATCACGAGTCGCAGGCGGTCGAACGGCTCGGTGAGGTCGAGGAGCTCGCGGATCTCGCCCGCGCGGTGGGCCTGCACGACGAGCGGCAACTCGCCGCGCGCGACGCGCGCCATGATCTCCTTGTCGAGGTCGAACTTGGGCGGCTTGGGCTTCTTGATGTCCTTGTACTTCTTTTCCTTGAACTCCTTGCCCTTCTCCTCGGCCTCCTCGACCTTCTTCGTGCGGCTCTTCTTGGCCTTCTTGAAGTCCTTCTCGAGCTTCGCCTCCTTCTCGGCGACCTCCACCTTCCATTCGGTGAGCTCGTGCTCGTACTCCGTCAGGTCTTCCTCGTACTTCCGCCCGGACTCGATCTCGCTGATGAGCTTGTCGATCTCGGAGACGCGGTCGAACACGTCCATCTTGCGGCCGCCGCGCGACAGCCCGACGGAGGCCGCAACGTTGGCGTCCGCGAGCACGACGACGGCCTCGCGCGAGGTACCCGGAGCGACGTGTACGATCGCGCCGATACCGCCGAACTTGCTCTTGTCGCCGGCCTGCGTGCGGACGCTCGTCACGCCCGAGCGCAGGGTCTCGAGCCGCAGTCGGTCGTTCGAGAAGACGTCGATCGCATCGACCGTGCGGGTCGCGATGCCGGTGCGGTCGTCACGGACGGAGGCCGCGTCCACACCCAGCGTCGACCAGGGATCGATGAAGCCGGCGCAGACGACGGCGGCCTCGATCTCGCGCGCGCCCTCGGGCTTGGCGAGCCCTGTGCCGACCTCGATGATGAGACCGCCCCGCACGATGACCTGCGCGTTGTCGAGGACCTCGCCGGGCTTCACGATCAGGCGCCCCGCCTTGATGAAGAGCGTCTCGCCCTCCTGGGCCGTCCCGGGTCGGACGTCGGGCGCGAAAATCGGGCTCGCGGCGGCCCCGGCGGCGAGGGAGCAGGCCAACCAAGTCGCAAAGAGGCGCATCGCCCTCTCTCCTTAACTTCTGGGCTAGGGGACTGCCTCTCCCGCGTCGGAAGCGGGGTGGACGGCAAGGGGGCTTGCCCGTGCTGGAGAGGCCTGGACCGACAGGTCCCCCGGAGCCGTGGGAGCCCCGAAGGTGGGGGCATCATAGGTGATTCGCGGTGCCCCAGAGAAGGATTGCTCGGGCCTTAGCCCTTGCTGCGCGCCTGATTACGGCTGCTTTACACCGGTGTGGCGCGGGCTCCGGCGGACACCGGCCGGCCCGGACGAGAGCACCGTGCCGGCCCCGGTGCCCCCCCCCCGACGGTCGCGGAAAATCCCCCCTTTTCGCCGGAAAGAGCGTTCGGCCAGGTGCTCCCGTCGGGCTTGACTGTCGCAGATATGCAAGTGAAGAGGGCCGTGCATCCACTCCTACTCGAGCCCACATATTGGCGTAATCGACTGCAGGGCATGGGCTTAGTCCGTCAGTCGCTCCTGATCCTGCCGCGTCCGGACCTGTCCGGCAGAGGGCGGGACATCGTCGAATTCAGGCTGCGCGCGCACGACGGGGTCCGCCTCTGGGGCCTCCTCGCCCGCTCGGAGTGGCACGGGGGCGACCGGCCGGCCTTCATCCGCGTGGCGGGGCCGACGGAGCGCCCCGAGATCGACCCGGAGACGCTCCAGGAAGGGTCGGCCGACTTCGTCTTTCAATCACCCGCCGGCCGGCGCCTGGAGGACCGGGTGCTCGACGTCGTGCGGGTGCATCAAGTCGCCCTCGCCACCCAGGGTATCGACCCGGACCGGGTCACCTTCGCCGCCCCGCGCGGCGGCCGCGAGCCCGATGAGTTCATGATCGCCCGGCAGCTCATCGACGGGCAGTTCTGTTAGCGGCCCTGGCCCCTCGCGCACCGGCTCGCCTCAGCTCAGAATGCGCTACGGCGCGCGATGCTGCATCACCAGGAAGAACTCACGATCGAGACCGAGGGCCGCGGTCTCTACGAGCTCACGCGGGAGGTCGAGCGCGCCGTCGCCGCCTCGGGCGTCACGACCGGACTCTGCGTCGTCTTCTGCCGCCACACGTCCGCGAGCCTCGTCATCCAGGAGAACGCCGACCCCAGCGCCTCGGCCGACCTCCTCGCGTGGCTCGAGCGCATCGCGCCCGATGGCGACGCCGCCTACACGCACACCGCCGAGGGTCCCGACGACATGCCTTCGCACCTGCGTTCGGCCGTGACGAAGACCTCGGAAACGATCCCGATCGCCGGCGGCGCGCTCGCGCTCGGCACGTGGCAGGGGCTGTTCTTGGTCGAGCACCGGCGCCGGGGACATACGCGCGGGGTCATCGTCCACGTCACTGGCGCGTAACCGACAGTAAGGGCCCGTCCGGGAATAAAGGTCACATTTTGGCGAGGCATCGGCGTTCGTGGCAAGGCGCGCCGACGCAGGCAACCTAGCTGGTTTCCGAGGAGGCGCAACGCAGCCACGGGCGCCGAGGGCCGGCGCAATGTGACCTTTGCTTCCGGACGGGCCCTATGGGCCCGCGCAACAATAACTCCCGATTCTGGACGGCCCTCGCCGCCCCCGGCTGCGTTGCTCCTTCTCGGCGTATCGCAGCGGATACGCGGTCGGCGTCGTGCCTTGCCGGGAACGACGAGTGCTCGCCCAGAATGGGGAGTTATTGTTGCGCGGACCCTAAGGGGTCGCACTGTCGGTTACGCACCGACGATCGCGACGGACGCCGAAGCGCCGATACGCGTCGCGCCGGCGTCGATCATCGCTCTCGCGGTCTCGACGTCGCGCACGCCGCCCGAGGCCTTGACGCCCAGGCGGGGTCCGACGGTGCGGCGCATCAGGGCGACGTCCGCGATGGTCGCGCCGCCCTTCGAGAAGCCCGTCGACGTCTTCACGAAGTCCGCGCCGGCTGCTTTCGCGAGCTCGCACGCGCGCACTTTCTCGGCGTCGGTGAGCAGACAGGTCTCGAGGATCGTCTTGAGCTTCGCGCCGTGGCGGTGACAGACCTCGGCGACGCCGGCGATGTCGCGCTGGACGAAGGCGTCGTCACCCGACTTCAGGGCGCCGATGTGGATCACCATGTCGATCTCGCACGCGCCGTCCTCGATCGCGCGGCGCGCTTCGTAGACCTTGACTTCCGACGCCATCGCGCCGAGCGGGAAGCCGATCACGCAGCACACGAGCACGTCCGAGCCGTCGAGGATCTCGGCGCAGCGCCGGACCCACGCGCCATTGACGCAGACGGAGGCGAACCGGTGGCGCAACGCTTCGTCGCAGAGCTCGTCGATCTCCGTGACGGTCGCATCGGGCTTGAGGATCGTGTGGTCGAGGTACTTCGCGAGGCCGCCCAGGGTGCCGGTGTCGGGGTTGCACACACCGAGGCGGCAGGCGCCGGCGCGCACCATCTCGTCGACCCGCTCGGGGCACAGTTCCACGGAGATCGAGGTGCAGCCCCATTGACCGAACGTCCCGACTGCGCCGAGGCCGTGGTCGAGGATCTGGCGCCCGATCTCGGCCAGGACCGCCTCGAGCGTCTCCGCGTCGAACGCGCCGTCATTCGTGTCTATCCGCATCGCCGGCATGGAGCGTGGAGCGCTAGCCCAGGTTATTCGTGAAGGAGTGCCCAGAGTGCTTCAACTCAGCTCCTGCCCATATTTTCCGCGTACCGGCCCCGCCGGCGACCGGTGCCGGTCGTCGAGGGGTGAGCCCCGGTCCCGCGCAGCGGGCTCGGATCGATCCAGTGGATCGATCCGAAGGGGCACCCGGTGCGTGAAGAGTGCCGGCAGGGGCCGAGTAGGAGCGCTCGGGGTGCTCATCCATGAATCATCCCGGCTGGGCGCCCGCCGCTCCCACGTTCGTCGTCGAGGTCTCGATCGCGCGGATCTTGGCCACGCGCCGCGCGTGGCGCCCCCCGCCGGCCGCCGTCCCGAGAAACACGCGCAAGACGTCCTGCGCCGTTCCACGCGCGATCATCCCCGCGCCGAGCGTGAGGACGTTGGCGTGGTTGTGCTCGCGCGCGTTCGCGGCGGCCTGCGTACTCCAGCAGTTGGCGGCGAGGACCCCGGGCACCTTGTTCGCCGCCATCGCCGAGCCGATGCCAGCGCCGTCGATGCAGACCCCGAAGTCCGCCTGTCCGTTCGCGACTGCGAGCGCGACGGCGCGCGCAAAATCCGGATAGTCGCAGGCGTTCGTGTCACGCGTCCCGAGATCGAGGGCGCGGTGCCCGAGCTCGCGCAACCAATCGAGCACTTCGCACTTGAGCGCGTACCCGCCGTGGTCGGACCCGACCGCGACGCGCAAGGACACGGTGCCGCCGACCGCGGTCCCGCTCTGGAATCGGATCCCCCGGCGCCACGCCTCCTCCTCCGCGAGCGGCGTCACGAGCGCGTCGCGCCCCACCCGGAACGTGCCGCCGTCGGGCACGTCCGCGAGGCAGTCCCCGGTCACGAGCCCGCGGCGTGCGCGGCTGTCAGGTGCCCGGGCGGCCGACCCCGGACGCGAGGGGTTGCCCGCGGGGTGCACCGACACCTGGACGCCGGCGGGCACGTCGCGCGCGATGGACGCCCCGTGTACGTGCCGGTCGCGACCCTGCTCCGCGAGGGCCCGGCCCGCCGCGCGCTTCGCGATCGCCCTGACGTCCATTTGCCCTCGTCCCATGCGGGCGGAGAGTCTACCCGATCGCGGCGGTGAGCCTGGGGACGGCGCGCTCGAGCACTTCGCAGAAATCCGCGGCGATCACCGCCCCCGCGCGCACGACCTCGTCGTGGCAGAGCGGCGCCGCGGTGACCCCGGCGGCATGGTTCGAGATACAAGAGATCGCAGCGACTCGCATCCCGCTCGCCTGGCCAGCGAGCGCCTCCGCCACCGTGCTCATCCCGACCGCGTCCGCGCCGATCTTCGCGAGCAGACCGACCTCGGCCGGCGTCTCGTACGTCGGTCCCAAGAGGCCCGCGTACACGCCCTTGAAGAGGCGCACGCCGGCTTCCTCCGCGGCACCCTCGAGCGCGGCGCCCAGCTCCCCGTCGTAGGGCGACCCGCGCCCGACCTCGGTCCGGAGCAGGGGCGTCCTGCCCTGCAGGTTCAAGTGGTCGACCACGCGCATCAGCGACGGCACCGGCCAATCGGGGACGAGCCCCCCCGCGGCGTTCGTCAGCACGAGCGCCCGGCAGCCGAGGCGCGCGAAGGCGCGCACCGAGCGCGTCACCTCGTGCGCGCTCCAACCCTCGTACAGGTGGACGCGACCCTCCTGCACGATCACCCGCGTGCCCGCAACCTCGCCCACGACGAATCTCCCCGCGTGACCGGGGACGCGGCTCACGGGCATGTCCGCGAGCTCCTCGAAGGACACTTCGTGCGCGTCGGCGACGCGCTCGGTGAACGCGCCGAGCCCCGAGCCGAGCACGAACGCGAGCTGGAAGTCCGCGAGCCCGTGCTCTTCCAGCTCGGCCGCGAGCCGCTCGACGGAAGAGAGCGTCGCCGGGATCACTCGAGGAACATCCCCGCGACCGTGGCCGTCATCCACGAGGCGAACGCCCCGCCGAGCATCGCGCGCAAGGCGAGGCGCGAGAGGTCCTGGCGCCGATTGGGAGCGAGGGGGCTGATGCCGCCGATCTGGATGCCGATCGAGCTGAAGTTGGCGAAGCCGCAGAGGGCGTAGGCGGCCATCTTGAGGCTGCGGTCGGACATCACCGGCGTGGTCTGCGAAGCGATCTGCGCCAGGTCCGTGAAGGCGACGAACTCGTTGACGGCGATCTTGGTCCCGAGCAAGCCCCCGAACGTCTGGCAGTCCTCCCAGGCGACGCCCATCATCCAGGCCACGGGTGAGAACACCCAGCCGAAGATGCGCTGCAGCGTGAGGGGGTCATTGCCTTCGCCCATCGGGATCGCGCCGAGGCCCCAGTTGACGAGCGCGACCAGGGCGACGAAGGCGATCAGCATCGCGACCACATTGAGGTAGAGCTTGAGGCCCGCCGAGGTCCCGTCCGCGGCCGCGTCGAGCACGTTGACCGAGGTGCGGTCGAGCTCGATCTTCACGCCACCAGCGGTGGCCGACACCTCCGTCTCCGGGACCATGATCTTCGCGAGCACGAAGGCCGCGGGCGCCGACATGAAGCTCGCGGCGAGGAGGTGTCCCGCGTACTCCGCCCCGAGCACACCGATGTACACGGCGAGCACCGAGCCCGCGATCGTCGCGAAGCCGCCCGTCATGAGCGCCATCAGCTCCGACTTCGTCATCGTGGGGATGTAGGGCCGCACGACGAGCGGCGCCTCGGTCTGTCCCACGAACACGTTGGCGGCCATCGCCAGCGACTCGGCCCCCGAAACCTTCATCAAGAAGGACATGGCCTTGGCCAGGACCCAGATGACGCGCTGCATGATCCCGAGGTAGTACAGGATCGCCATCACGCAGGAGAAGTAGATGATCGTCGGCAGCGCCTTGAACGCGAAGACGATCTGGACGCCTTTCTGCTGTTCGTCGGAGAGGTGGAACGGATAGCTCGAGAACCAGGTGAGCTCCGAAGGCGCCGCGCCCGGCACGGACTCGTCGACGTAGAAGCCGGCGAGCGCGCCGTAGACCATCTTCGCGCCCTGTTCCCCGAAGGAGAGGAACGTCGTCACGAGCTCGGACAGCCCGTCCAGGGCGTTTCGACCGAGGTCCGTGCGCAGGATGATCACCGCGAGGGCGATCTGCATCAGGATCCCGGCCACGACCAAGCGCAGGTCCACGCGTCGCTTGTGGCTCGACATCAGCCACGCGAGGGCGCAGAAGAAGAGGAGTCCGAGAAGGGCGCGCAGGATGGTCACGGCGGGTACGTTACCCGCTCACGCCGTGAGCCGCGAGAGAACGAGCGGCGGGCGCTCCCACGCTTCGCCGATCTCGTCGATCCACAGGGCGCGCGCCAGGTGCCGCCGGCACTTCGGGAGCCCGGCGCCGTCGCGGTGGTGGATCTCGACGAGGGCGTCGCCCGCGCGGACGCGCTCGCCGGCCCGCTTGTGGAACACGACGCCGACGACGGGATCGATCTCGTCCTCGAGCCGCTGGCGCCCGCCCCCGAGGACGGCGACGGCCTCCCCCACGGCGCAGCAGTCGGCGAACAGGAGCACGCCCTCCTCCTCCGCCACGATCGTCTCCACATCGGGCGCGGACGGCAGCGCGCCCGGGTCCGCGATGCACGCCGTGTCTCCGCCCTGCTCGGCCACGACCCGCTCGAAGACGTCCATCGCGCGGCCGTCGTCGAGGCTCGCCGCGACGGCGCCTCGCCCTGCGTCGAGGTCTTCCGCCGCGCCGCAGGCGACGAGCAGCTCGCCGCCGAAGGTCGTGACGAGCTCGCGCAGGTCGGCCGGACCGTCGCCGGCGAGGCACGCGAGGCTCTCCGCGATCTCGAGCGTGTGGCCGACGGCGAGCCCGAGCGGCTGACCCATCGACGTCTGGAACACGGTCGCGGGCAACCCGAACCGTTCGGTGAGGCCGAGCATCGTGCGCGCGAGCTCGGCGCCGCGTTCCGGGTCGGCCAGGAACGCGCCCGAGCCGAACTTCACGTCGAGCACGAGCGCGTCGAGGCCCTCGGCCAGCTTCTTCGAGAGAATCGAGCTCGCCATGAGTGGGATCGATGCGACGAGACCCGTGACGTCGCGCAGCGCGTAGAGCTTCTTGTCCGCGGGCACGAGGCGCTCCGTCTGCCCCCCGAACGCGACGCCCGTGCGCTCGAGAACGCGGCGGAAGGTGGCCGGATCGAGGGCGGTCCGGAACCCAGGGATCGACTCCAGCTTGTCGAGCGTGCCCCCCGTGTGTCCGAGCCCGCGCCCCGACACCATCGGCACGCGCACGCCGCACGCGGCGACGGCGGGCGCCAGCGGGATCGACACCTTGTCGCCCACGCCGCCCGTCGAGTGCTTGTCCGCTTTCTGACCCGCGATGCCCTCCAGGTCCATCACGTCACCCGAGCGCAGCATCGCACCCGTCCAATGGAAGAGCTCATCCTCCTCCATCCCGACCATGAAGATCGCCATGAGCAGCGCCGACGCCTCGTAGTCGCGGACGTCGCCCGCGACGTAGCCGGTGATGAACGCGTCGATATCGGCCTTCGAGAGCGCCTGCCCGTCGCGCTTGGTCGCCAGAATGCGGCGGACGTCCATCAGGGGCGAATCTCTGCCAGGAATGACCGTCCGAATTCGCCCGGGACGAGTCCGAACGCCTCTTCCACCGTCGCCCCGACGTCGGCGAAGCTCGTGCGCGTACCGAGGTCGACGCCGCCCTTGACGCCCGGGCCCGCCGCCAGGATCGGCACGTACTCACGCGTGTGGTCCGTGCCCGCGGCGTGCGTGGGGTCGTTGCCGTGGTCCGCGGTGAGCAGAACGATGTCATCCGCGCGCAGCTCGGCCTCGAACGCGACGTAGTCCGCGTCGAACTCCTCGAGCGCGCGCCGGTAGCCCGGGGCGTCGCGGCGGTGGCCGTAGAGCATGTCGAAGTCGACGAGGTTCAGGAAGCAGAGCCCGCCCTCGAGCTCGCGCGCAATCCTGGTCGTCTTGCGCATGCCGTCGCGGTTGCCTTCGGTGTGGACCGAGCGCGTGACGCCGCGGCCGGCGAAGATGTCCTCGATCTTGCCCACGGCGACGACCGGCACGCCGCCGGCCTTCAGCCGATCGAGGGCCGTGTCATGCGGCGGCTCGAGTGAATAGTCCTTGCGGTTGTACGTGCGTTCGAACGCGCCGGGAGCGCCGACGAACGGCCGCGCGATCACGCGCGCGACGCCATGCGGCGTGAGGATTTCCCGGGCGATCAGGCAGACCTCGTACAGGCGCTCCAGCCCGAAGTGCGCCTCGTGCGCGGCGACCTGGAAGACGCTGTCGGCGCTCGTGTACACGATCGGCTTGCCCGTCGCGATGTGCTCGACGCCGAGGCGTTCGATGACCTCGGTGCCGGAAGCGGCCGCGTTGCAGAGGATGCCCGGCACCCCGGAGCGCTCGACGAAGGCGTCGATGATCTCGTCCGGAAAGCCCTCGGGAAAGACCGGGAACGCGTGCTCGAGGGGGCAGCCCATCATCTCCCAGTGTCCCGTCGACGTGTCCTTGCCGATGGAGCGCTCCGCCATGCGCCCGAACGCGCCCTCCGGACGGGCGACGCGCGGCACGCCGGTGACGCCGGGGACGTGACCCAGGCCGATCGCCGTGAGGCGCGGCACGTCGAGCCCACCCGCCGCCGACACGATGTGGTCGAGGGTGTGCGTGCCGGCGTCGCCGAACCGGTCCGCGTCCGGCAGCGCGCCGACGCCGAGCGAGTCCAGGACGAGGATGAAGACACGGCGCATGGGTGTGGCGCTTCGCGCCCCGGCTACTTCCGGCCGATGGCCTGCGCTATGAGGCCCTCGATCGCCTGCTCCATCTCATCGACCCACTCTTCGCCGAAGTCCCGCTCGAGGATGTCGCGTTCAGAGAACTCGTACCGCCCCGACCTGGAGTCGAAGTCGAACTGGTAGTCGTGCTCGCTGCCGTCGTCTTCGGTCACCATCACGAGGACGATGCTGCTGTCCTTGTCGAGCTCGGCGCGAAAGCTGGCCATGGATTCGTTGGTAGAGGAGGATCGAGGTGGGGCTGGAACGACCATACGGGGCGGCCCGGCGGCACATGCTAGGATACTCACATTCCCGTGCCCGTCGCGCCCGCAATCCGGACGCGACGCGCGCCGAAGCGGCACGGGCACGAGATGTTCCCAACGATGCGATCGCTCACTCTCCCCCTCCTCCTCCTCCTCGCCGGCTGTTCGAGCTGGGAGCCGGTGCGTCGCTACGATCGCTGGACGCTCTACGAAGAGCGGGCGAGCGAGGTGTCGCCGGAAGCCTTCGAGGCGGCGTTCAACCCCGCGTTCGAGGCCGTGGAGGCGGCTCTCGGCCCATTCGAGCGGCGCGTACACGTCCACGCCTGGAACGGCGCGGTCAGCCTGGACGGGGCGCAACGCGGGTCGATTCGCCGCGACAGGGAGGACGCGATCGAGGACATTCCCGGAATCGGGCCGGCGCTCATCCAGGCCTACCATTCGCGCGGCGGGTCGGGGCCGTTCGCGCCGACCGGCATCTTCATCGGAACGGCGGACGCAGGGACGGCCGTGCACGAGCTCGTGCACGCGCGGATCGCTGAGTCGGGCCGCTCGCTCCCACTGTGGTTCGAGGAAGGCTACGCCTCGATCCTCGGCGACGGGCTGCTCGTCGGAGGTCGCTGGGTCGTCGACGGGCTCGCCTGCTGGCCCTGGCGCGAGCTCTCCGAGGAGCGATTCTCGGACGCCGAGCTCACGCGGCTCCTGGAGCTCCGGGCTTCGGACGACGCCACGATCAAGGAGAACGTGCTCGTGCACTTCCTCGGCTGGGCGATCGCCTTCGATCTCTACCGCGAGACGGGGACTCTCGATTGGGAGGTGTGGCTCGACCGGTTCGACGAGCGCGATACGCTCGCGGAGGCCCGACGCCGGCTCGCGCGCACCCTCGCGCCCGAGACCCCCATCGACTGGTGCGAGCGACTCGCGGATCCCGATCCGGGCGTGCGGCTCGCATGCGCGAAAGGCATGTGGAAGCTCCGCTCGGAGGCCGTGTTCCACCGGCTCATGGAGGCCCTCGAGGACGAGCGCAATCCCGAGGTCCGCGTGGGCCTGGCGATCAACGCGCTCGCCGCCGCCGGCGAGCTGCGGCTCCACTGGCGGACGTGGCGCAGCGCCGAACGCCGGATCCTGCGCGCCCTGCGCGACTCGGAGCTGCCCGATTCCGCGGAGCGCGCGGCCGCGCTCGAGCTCTACCACGCCTACCGGCCCGATCGCCGCGGCATCCACGGCACCCACGGCGACCAGGCGCAGGCCGCCCTCGCCCGGCTCGCGCGGTTCTGGGAAGAGTGACGGTCAGGGCCCGTTCGAGAACAAGTGTCACGTTTCGGCGAGCCATCGTCGTTCCTCCTGAGGAACTTCCCGCCATGTTCACGCCAAGTGTCCGTCTGATGACGGCGCCCTGGCTCTGGGAAGTTCCTCATCGTTCTCTCCCGCCG
>SMVB01364333.1_pt1 | contig 40130 bp, 32 predicted proteins | sample 2456461 | NCBI WGS metagenome assembly SMVB01 (sample SAMN11095934, study PRJNA526329) | marine sediment metagenome | biome: Marine sediment; feature: Surficial sediment; material: Deep marine sediment; isolation source: Hadal surficial sediment | place: Pacific Ocean | collected 2014-05 | depth...
CTAAAAGGGGTTGGCGATGTCAATGGTGATGGCACCGACGACATCATCTGGCAACAGAGCCCAGGTGGCATGTTGCAGTACTGGCGGATGAGCAACGGTCAACGGACCGGCGGCTTCAATATTTACAAGGCGGTCGGAGGAGAATGGTCACTAGTAGGAGCCGGAGATGTCAATGGTGATGGCACCGACGACATCATCTGGCAGCACAACAATGGCCAGGTACACTACTGGCCGATGAGCAACGGTCAACGGACCGGCGGCGTCCACATTTACAAGCCGGTCCGACAAGCATGGTCACTAGTAGGAGCCGGAGATGTCAATGGTGATGGTACCGACGACATCATCTGGGGATACTATCCCATATCGTTCCAGCAGCCGTTCAGGTGTGGTCAGACATGGCGTGCAGCCACCTACAATGGCCACTACCCGGATCAGGACAGCCTCGATCTGCTCCGGTTCAATGGCAATACGAACGTCAGCGCCGGGGAGGACGTGCTCGCGTCGGCCTCCGGCGTGGTGATTGAAGCGCACCACACGAACTCCGAAGATCCACCATATGGAAGCGTCGTCACTATCCAGCACAAGGGCATCTGGAAGACGCAATACGTCCACCTGGACGACGCGCTCTCTGTGAAGACCGGCGACATGGTCTTTCGAGGCCAGAAGATCGGCGTCGTTGGAGGAGAGATCGAGATCTTCGGGCAGGCGAACGCGCATCTGCATTACACGCAGTGGAAGGGCGCCAGCGGCGTGCGTGCGACGTTCGGCGGATGGTGGGCGACGGCGGTTCACGCAGGCGCTGAGGATTCGGGTGGCAACTACCCCACACAGAATCTCAGTAGCTGCTTCTAGGGCTCACGAATAGCAGACGCGCTGCGCCTGCCTCTTGGAAACCGTGAAAGCCCAACGAAAGCGAGGAGAGGATGAGCACACGACCACAGGATCGGCACTTGAAGAAAGGGCCAGGGCCAGGCCGACCGAAGGGCTCGCACACTGTTGTGCCAGCGAGCATCAAGCGGATCTTTCGAGAGATTGGCGAAGCCGATCCTACGGTTTACAAGAGAGCGATCCTGAAAGGCTTGAATGCAGGCGCTCGCGATTCGCTGCCGTACGTCAAGCTTGCGGCGGCCTACCTTGACGGCTTACCTGCGCAAACGGTTTTGCTCCAAGATGAGGGCAAGCTCGATCTGTTCGCGCTTCGAGAGATCTTTTACGCGGTCGAGGCCGCGCGGCAAGCCGCCGCGCTAGACGCTGGCGGCGATCGCGAGCTGCCCAAGGGCGAGCCCCCGAAGCCGATGATCTCCGCGAAAGTGGGCGGCAGCGAGTAGGAGCGCGAGCCCTGGCGCGCTTCGGAGATTGCCCGGTGCGCTAGACAAGGCGACGTCGTAGTGTGCCAAAACTCAGTCGACACGAAGCAGAGCGGCGTTGGTGACGTTTTCTAAAAGCAAGAGTAGCGCCGGTGCCCTGAGCGGCTAGAATGCGGCCTATGCAGCCCCACCTATGGCAGTTCCTCGCGTTGACCTTCGCAGGATGGGTCAACCGGTCCGAGCAGGATGTAATCGAATACCTGAAGGAAGAGAATCGAGTTCTCCGGGAGCAGCTCGGCGCCCGTCGCCTACGTTTCACGGATGACCAGCGTCGGCGCCTGGCAGCGAAGGCGAGGGCCATGTGCAGGGAGAACCTGAAGGAACTCGCTGACCTCGTAACACCTGACACATTGTTGCGCTGGTACAGAGAGCTCATCGCGGCAAAGTACGATGGGAGCCAGCGACGCGGTCCAGGGCGACCTCGCGTGATGGAAACGATACGCGAGCTAGTGCTCACGATGGCGAAGGAAAATTCAAGTTGGGCTATACGAGGATTTGTGGGGCTCTCGCCAACATGGGCCATGAGGTCGGCAGAAATACCGTGAAACGCATCCTCGCGGAACACGGTATCGAGCCCGCAACCGCGAGGGATAAACGCACTCCCTGGAGCACCTTTCTGAAAGCCCATTGGGGAGCTATAGCTGCAAAGGATTTCTTCACCGTGGAAGTGCTCACCGCCCCTGGATTGATTCGCTATTGAGCACGAGCACGACAATCGATGCGTTTACCGAAGGATCGTCCCCGCCCGGACGTTGCCGCCGATCTGCGCGACGGCTACATCACGCCGGCACAAGCGCGCGAGGCTTATGGGCTGATTGGCGACGACCCCTGACGTCCCTCCCGTAACAGCGGAGAAAACGCCTCAGTCGGGAGGTCTGGATTTTTGCGCGTGACGGATTTGCAGTCGGAGCGGACGGCTGTTCCTAGACGACGTAATGCTCGTTGGGATACTCGGCGAAATAGCGGTCTCTTCTGTCGACGATGACGGTGACAATCCTGGACCCTTTTTTCATTGTCTTGGCCACTTCGATAGCCGCGCACACGTTAGCTCCCGATGACATGCCGCAGTAAAGGCCTTCTTCCCGGCATAATCTGTCGGCCATTTTCTTGGCATCGTCATTCTCGATGGTGATCTCGTTGTCCATAACGTTACTTTCAAGAAGATCTTCCATCACAAATCTTAACTTGGGACCTCCAAAATTTTCCAAGGCCTTGTGAACGGCCCGGGAGCGTACCCACTCCATTCGCGGATCATCCGTTGGCAAAACGCCGGCAACCTTCAATTCGGGATACGTTTCCTTCAGGGCTTGGGCCACACCGAGAAGGGTGCCTCCTGTCCCTACAGAAGCTACCCAGCCGTCAATGGGTCCGTCCATCTGTTCCAAGATCTCTCTCCCCGTATGCTCCCGGTGAGCCCTTGTGTTATCGACATTGCACAATTGGTTAGCCCACCAATTCGACGCGTCGCTTTGCTGCAGGTCGTAGCATTGTTTCATTCGAATGGCCACAAAGGCGGCGGCTCTTTCTACACCTTGCAATTGATCGGCGTTTTCCATGTGCTCTTTCAAGTCGATTGGAGTCACATAGGCGCCATAGAGTCGGGCAATTCGGATTCGATCCGCCGAGTTGTAGGCACTGGAAAGCTGCGCGGGCAAGAAGATTTGAACCTCATAGCCCTTCACGGCTCCCACAAAAGACAAGGCCGGCCCGGTATTCCCGGTGGACTGATCCACGATGGTTCCACCAGGTTTGAGGTCACCTCTTTTCTCGGCTTCCTCAATCATGCAAAGAGCCATACGATCCTTGATGCTCCCCCCAGGATTCGTGAACTCACATTTGACATAGATATCGACTCCCAGAGAATCCGTAACGTGATTCAGCTTGAGCAAAGGAGTGTTCCCTATGTGGTCAAGAATGGTCACTTTTTCAGTCATCTTCTCATCCACCTTTCACTCGGCGCGAAGAGCCTCGATGGGATCGAGTCCGCTCGCTCGGCGCGCCGGGACGACCCCGGACACGATACCGGTCACGAAGCTCACGCCGAGAGCCGCGGCGACGAATATGGCGGGCGTGTGCACGGGGAGCCCCGGGACCACTGCGCGAAGAAGCCCGCATAGGCCGAGCCCTCCCAGAAGGCCGAACGCCCCGCCCGCCGTAGCCAGCGCGACGGCTTCCACGAGGAACACCATCTGCACCTGACGTCTCGAAGCCCCGACGGCGCGGATGAGACCAATCTCCGCGGTTCGCTCCCCGACGGCGATCCACATCATCGTGAGAATCCCTATGGCTCCGACGAAGAGGGAGATCCCCGCGATGGCGCCCACGGCAACAGTGATGACGTTCATGACGTTGCCCATGACTTCGAGCATCGCTTCCTGCGTCGTCACCGAGAAATCCTCGTTGCCGTCATGGCGATCGATGAGGAGCCGACTGACCTGCGAGACGACGGTGTCCATGGGCATCGAATCGCGATAGACGAACTGGATCTCGTGAAGCTCGTCGAGGTTGAAAACGCGCATCGCTGAAGCGACCGGAATGTAGACCGCGTCGTCGATGTCGAACCCGAGGAACTGACCTTTGGGCTCCATTATGCCAACGACGCGAAAACGGGCCCCGCCAATGCGAACGAATTGCCCGAGCGCGTTCTCATTTCCGAAAAGCTCGCGTTTGAGCTTCGGACCAAGTACCGCCATCGACCGGCTTCGCCGCGGATCGCCGGGCGGCCAGAAAGCGCCTTGCCGCACGTTGAATTTCCACATTGCCGCGATGTTGGACGTCACGCCGTAGACAATAACGCTCCGCCCTAGCTCTCCTGCCTGGACACGGGCTTGACCCATGGTCAAGGCCACGACGCGCACGACATTCCGCAAGCGGGCAATCGCCTCCGCGTCGTCGAGCGTGAGCTTATGGGTCGTCCCGCCCAAGACTCCCGGAATCCCGACTGTCTCGGACTTGCCGGGGTTGATAGACACCAGATTCGTCCCGAACTGGGTGGATTGCTCCAGAATGTAGCGGCGCGTTCCCTCACCGATGGACGTGAGGAGTATGACCGAGCCAATACCGATGGCGATCCCGAGGACGGAAAGAAGCGAGCGCAGACGGTGGCCGGACAGCGCGCTGAGAGCGAAGCGGAAAAGAGCACCCAGGGTCAGCATGGTCAGCGACGCGCGAGGGCCATGATGGGATCGAGCCGCGCGGCCCGCCGCGCGGGGAGGACACCGAAGATCATCCCGACCCCCATCGCAACGGCCAAGGCGGCTCCGACCGCCCAGGCGGGCGGGTGCGCCGGAAGATCCGGGTAGATGCTCACGACCACGAGGACACCCGTCCAGCCGAAGGCCACCCCCAATAGCCCGCCTGTCAAAGAGAGAAGCGTCGCTTCTGCGAGGAAGGCCGCAACAATCTGCCCCTGCGACACGCCGAGGGCTTTCAGGAGTCCCACTTCACTCGTGCGCTCGGAAACGGAGACGAGCATGACGTTCATGATGCCGATACCCGCCACGCTCAGCGAAATCGAGGCGATGGCCGCGAGCACGAGCGTCAGCGTTCCCAGAATGTCCTCGAGCGTCGAGACCACCGAGTCCTGCGACAGGATGGTGACGTCCTCCTCTCCGTGCCGTTCAGCGAGAAGCGCCGTCACGGCGTCAGTGGTGGCGTCGAGATCCGCATAGGCGCGCACCTCCATGATGACTCGAAAAAGCGAGCTCCGGTTGAACATCCGCATCGCGGTGGCGACAGGAATAAGCACGATGTCGTCGATATCCACACCGACCTGCGTGCCGCGCGGCGCAAGAACACCAATCACGCGCATGCGCCACGCGTCGATACGCACGACCTGGCCCAAAGGGTTCTGTCCAGCAAAGAGCTCCTCGGCTACTTTCTCGCCGATGACGGCAAGAGGCGCACCTCGATGAAGGTCACTGACAGGCAGGAACCTGCCGCGACCGAGCGAGAGATTGCGAACCTCGAGAAAATCCGACGTGGTCCCGATGACGGCCACTTGGCGGCTCAGCTCGCCGCGGCTGACATTGGCTGTCGCCATCGCAATGGGCGCCACGCGTCGCACCTGACGGAGGCGACGCTGTATCGCTTGCACGTCGTCGAGCGTCAAATCGTTGGGTGCGCCACCCATGCCGGGAAGAGCGCCCGTCGTTTCCGTTTTCCCTGGTATGACGATGAGCAGGTTCGAGCCGATATTCGCGAATTGGGTCGAGACATATTCCCGGGCGCCCTCGCCCAGTGCGGTCAACAAGATCACTGCGGCCACGCCGACGCCCATACCGAGCAAGCTCAGCGCGCTCCGCAAACGGTGCCCGAGAAGTGATTGGATCGCGAAGCTCAGGAGATCTCGCGCGCTCACGGGGAGACCTCGGCCGCATCGGCGATCCCGGCCAGAGCGGCAAGATCTGATTTCTCCAGACGACGGACGATCTTGCCATCCGTCATCACGAGCCCTCGGTCGGCACGACGGGCCACCGCGGGATCGTGGGTCACGACGATGAGGGTCAGCCCTCGATGATTCATCCCTTCCAGAAGATCCAAGACCTGGCGACCCGAGACGGAATCGAGATTGCCGGTCGGCTCATCGGCGAGAAGCAGCCTCGGGCCCATCACGGTCGCGCGTGCGATGGCGACGCGCTGACGCTCACCGCCAGAAAGCTGATCGGGCCGGTGGCCGACTCTCTCGTTCATGTCGACGCGAGTCATCGCTTGCATCGCGCGCTCACGCCGCTCCGCCGGAGAAATCCCGGCGAAGACCATTGGAAGCTCCACGTTCTCTAGAGCGGTCAACCTCGGCACGAGATGAAAGAACTGAAACACGAAACCAATTTGATGGCGGCGAACGTCGGTGAGCTCCTCCTCGTCCAGGCCTCCGACCTCCCGCCCATCGAGCTTGTAGATGCCTGAGCTCGGTTTATCGAGACATCCAAGGATGTTGAGAAGCGTGGACTTCCCGGAGCCCGAGGGTCCCATGATGGCCACGTGCTCGCCCTCTCGAATTTGCTCGTCCACGTCGACCAAGGCGTGCACGCGCTCGTCGCCGAGCGGGAAGCTACGGCAAACCTTTTCGAGCTCGATCAAGGCGCGCCTTCTTCCGCCTCCACGATGACTTCGGCGCCCGGGACCACTTCGGCGCGATCGAGAGAGACCACGACGCGATCTCCTGGCTCGAGACCGTCCAGAATCTCCGTGTAGTCCCAATTACTCAAGCCGACCGTCACCTCACGGCTCGTGAGTCTAAGATCGTCGCCGACGAGCAGAACGCGGCGTCCCTCCATCAACGCGGCCGTGGGAATGCGCAGTACGTTCTCCTTCACTTCGAGAAGCACCTCGACATCCGCCGAGGTGCCGGGGAGCAGCTTCGAACCCAGTTTGCTGTCATCCAGATCCACTTCGATCTCGACGGTTCGATTCTGAGCTTCGATATCGAGCACATAAGGAGCTATTCGCGTGACCCGGCCCCAGAAATGCTTTCCGCGATAAGAATCGATGCTCACGCGGACTGTCTGGCCGACGGCGATCAGCGCCGAGTCCACCTCGTCCATGGGAGCGCTCACGAAGATCGAATCCGGATCCAGGATGTCGATCGCCGCCGGCACTGGAAGCGCGGGGGGGGACGGTGTCACCCATTCGCCGATTTCCGCGTCCACTTCGGCGACGATCGCATCGAAGGGCGCGTGCAGTGTCATCTTCGCGACGCGGGTCTCTGCCAGCGTTACCGCCGCGCCCGCCCGTGCCAAGTTCGAGCCCGCCGCGCGGCAGGCGGCGGCGGCGCGACGAGACTCGGTCTCCGCATCGTCGAGGAAATCACGGCTGGCGATCTCTTGCTCCGTCAGTCGCCGAATACGTTCCATGTTCCTTGCCGCGCGCTCGGCCGCGAGACAAGATTGTTCCTGCTGGGAGCGCGTCGCTTCGAACTCTCTCTCCGAGAGGTCGAGCTGAGCTCGTTGCAGTTGATCGTCGAGCTCCAGAACAACGTCGCCTTTCACGACATGCTGACCTTCTCGAAACGGAAGGGCTACGACCATGCCGCCGACTTCAGGGGAGAGCTTCGCGCGACGTCGCGCCTCGAGCGTCCCCGCGCGTGTGTTCGTCACCGCTTCCTCGACGCGCCCCGGAGCCGCCTTTGCGACGATGACCGGCACCGGGTCTTCCGCGAAGACATATTTGCGCAGGAGGAAAGATATCCCGACAATGGCCGTCAAAATCGCGACAATCTTGAAGTAACGTTTCATTCACCCTCGTACGTTTTCAACTGGTGCCGACGTCAACTCACATCCTGCCTCAATCTTGACCTAGCGCCGCCTGCGGCCGCAACCAAGAAACTCACCGCAGGAGGCGCAGCGAACGCAGAGGGAAATGCTCCGCGACCTCTGCGCCTCTGCGGTTAAATTTTTTTCCATGAAACCAAGGAGGGCAGGATCAGTAGTATAGAACGGTTGCAGGTTCTCACCTGGATGCCATTAGAATGCTGCTCGACTCGAGGAGGAAAGATGAGAACAGCACACGTTCTGTGTTCGTCGGCCGTTTACTTTCTAGCGCTGGCCACCCCTCTCCTCGCAACCGAGCGATCGTTTCGTGTCGATGGCGTTCAGGAAGCCAGTATTGCCGACATTCACCGCGCCATGGAGGCGGGCCAGCTCACCGCCGCCGCGCTCGTGCAGCTCTACCTCGACCGCATCGAAGCCTACGACAAGAACGGGCCCTACATCAACGCCATCATCACCATCAATCCGAGAGCGCTCGAACGAGCGGCGGAGCTCGACCGACAATTCGCGGAGTCTGGATTCGTCGGACCCCTCCACGGCATTCCGTTCATCGTCAAAGACAATTACGACACCCACGATTTACCCACCACCAACGGTACGCTCGCCATGAAAGACTCCTATCCTCCCGATGACGCCTATCAGGTGCGGAAGATCCGCGAAGCGGGTGCGATCGTTCTCGCCAAATCGAACCTCGCCGAGTTCGCGATGAGCGGCGCCTTCACCGTGAGCTCCGTTCTCCCCGGCTACACGCGCAATCCCTACGATCCGCTCCGTGTCACGGCCGGATCGAGCGGAGGCACCGCCGCCGCCATAGCGGCCAACTTCGGGACCGTCGGGCTCGGAACAGACACCGGAAGCTCGATCCGTGGCCCCGCGTCCCACCAGTCTCTCGTTGGATTCCGGACGACGATGGGCCTGACGAGCCGCGACGGCATCGTTCCGCTCAGCCTTAGTCGGGATGTAGGAGGTCCCCTCGCACGTAGCGTCAAGGATGCGGTGGCCGTTCTCCAGGTCATCGCCGGATACGACCCCGCCGACCCGGTAACCAAAGCGGCGGAAAGTAACGTTGCCGAAAGCTACGCCGCGTTCCTCGATGAAGGCGGCCTCGACGGCGCGAAGATCGGTGCCGTGCGCCAGATGTTTCCCGAGGACGACACCGATCCCGAAGTCCTGGCAGCCATGAATCAGGCGCTCGAAGACATGCGAAACGCCGGCGCCACCATCATCGATCCGGTGCGCATCCCCGCTCTCGAGGAGATCCAGGAATCGTTCAAAAGAAACGCGGGCAGGCTCAAGTTCGACTACAACAACTATCTTGCCAGCCTGGGTCCAGACGCCCCCTACAAGTCACTCGCCGAGATTATCGAGACCGACGACTACCACCCGTTCTTGGAGAGTAGACTGGCTCGGGCAAGTGAGATCGAAGGACCGCCAAAATCCTGATTACTTGCACAATGTCGAAGTGGCCGAACGATTACGGGGGATCGTGCTCAAAGCGATGGACGACGCCGGCGTCGACGCCCTCGTCTATCCCACTTTCCGGTATCCCCCGCGGCTCATCGGAGATTTGAACACGCCGGACGGCGCCAACAGCCGCACGCTGTCTCCGCCGACAGGCTTCCCGGCCTTTGCCGTGCCTATCGGCTTCAGCTATGGCGAGCTACCCGCTGGTCTTCAATTTCTGGGGAGGCCGTTCAGCGAGCCGACGCTCATCAAGCTGTCCTACGCCTACGAGCAGACGACCAAGCATCGCCGGCCCCCGAAAACTACCCCACCGCTGCGGTGATTCATGAAATCAAGGTCGGCTATCTTCGAGACGGGGGCCACCTTATGCTTGGGGCGATATGCGGTCGGCACGAGCCACTATTGCGACCCCTAACCCTAGCCAAGGGGCTGCGCCCCTTGAAATGCCTGCGGGATTTGAGGAGTCAGGAGACAGGAGCGAGAAGGGTGGTGGTGGCTGCGCCGCGACATTTGGTCTCGCAATCTGAAAGATAAATTCTCAGACTGAACGGAGTAGAATCTAACAAACTTCGACAGAAGCGACACGGTATCGACTCGCTTCAAAACGAGGCGCTCGCAATAGGCGCCCACTCCAAGCGTCGCGGGCGTTAGGCTAGGCTCTTATCGCTACCGGAACGACAAAACGTTGTCGATGTTCGGTAACTCCCGATGTTCCATATGATTACGGACCGCCTGCGCGCGGTCCGTATAATCGTTTGTCGGAAACGGTCGGGCAAGAACGAGCTACGCTCAACTGCCCGAAGGGCCACGTCTTCCGGGCGAAGTCCCGGACGCCACCTAGGCACTAACCTGTCAGAAGTGAGGATTTTGTTCGCGTTCTAGATCAGATCTAGAGCAAGAAAATCTCACCGCAGAGGCGCAGAGCACGCGGAGAAGAAAAAGTATCCCTAGCCTCGGGTTCAACGAAATCTCGGATTTTCCTCTGCGTGCTCCGCGCCTCTGCGGTTCAAACGCTTTCAGGTTTTACCGGGCTAGCGCTAGAGAGCACGCACGTTTTTGTATTCTACCCTCTATTGCATGAGCATGAGGCCTTTGAGCTCGCTCATGAGCGGCTTCGATAGCCGGGGCAACGGTCGAGCTGGTACTTCCTCTTCGCGGAAGTTAAATGGAGCAACAAAGCTCTTGGAAGCAACGTCTATCGAGCTTTGGTCGAGAAATCTCGCAAAGTCGAGTGGGGCAGCGACCTGCGGCGTGAAGCTTACGCTTTGTTCAGCAAGAGCGGGTTCACCGCGGAGATGAAGCGGATCGCCGAGAACGACGGCGTGCTTCTATTTCATCAGGATCGGCTGGTCGGCAAGAGCTGATTAGCTCGACGTCCGGCCGCCACTTGCTTCGGTCAAAGCGTTGCGCACTTCCCAAAGCTCGGGGAAGAAACGGTAGCGTGTCGTCGAGGTCAAGTAACGGCTCCCCTCGGTGCCGCCCGTTCCGATCGCCCGGTCGCCAATCATCCGCTCGACCATGCGCACGTGGTCAGAGCGCCACGTGAGCATCTGGCGGTCGAGCTCGAGGCATGCTTCACTGAGAGCGAACAAGTCGAACTGCTTCCAGCGTTGCTGGTAGATCTCGACTAGGCTTAGCGGCTGGCGCTCGACGAGCTTCACGAAGGCTGCGTGAAGGGTAGTGGGGACCTCTTCCACGAGGCCCGGCCATTGCGCGCGCACACGTTTCTCATAAGCAACGCCTTCGGTCTCGCACAGGCCGCCCATCACTTCGATCTTTCGAAACTGCCGTGACTGCAAGCCGCTCGATTGCTTCAAATAGGGCCGGAACTCTTGAAAGTCGGCGGCGCTCATCATCTCCAATATGCCGAGCTGAGTGTCGAGCGTTTGAAAGATGCGGCCGAGGCGCTGGAGAAGCCACGTCGCTTGCCCGATGTCATCGCTTTCGAGCATGGTGATGATGCGCTCGAGATCGTGGATCACTTGAAGGAACCAGAGCTCGTAGCTCTGATGCATGATCACGAAGACAGACTCCTCTGGATGCGGCGAGACGAACTTCTGCGCTGTCAGAAGCTTCTCTAGCTGCAGATGCTCGATGTAGTTGAACTGCATATCTTCGGAGCTCGAATCGGTCATGTGGCCTCCTTGTTCTTGCGCAGCTTGTAGCGCTGTATCTTGCCTGTCGCGGTTTTTGGAAGCTCGTCGAGAAACTCCGTAAAGAGGTAGGTCCCGCGCTTTCAAGAGAAGGGGATGATGCCGCAGACGAGCCGCGCAAGGCAACCGTTTTCGCCAGGGGTGGGGGTGGCACTTGCGTAGCCAGCCTCGGTCGTGGAAGATCTACCTTGTACCGCTGTCGAAAGCGGTGCGAGGGGCGTCTTCGAGGAGGCTTGATGGGGAAGTTCGCTTTCGCTGTATTGGGAATCGCCTTTTTACGCCTAGGCGCCAGTTCGCCCGTCCAAGCTCAGGAGCTCTCCCCCGAAGCCGCGACCGCGATGGTCGAGGACTATTGCCTCATGTGCCACAGCGACGCGGCCATGACCGGCGGGCTGACGCTCGAGTCCTTCGACGCCGCCCATCCGGAGAAAAACGCCGAGACCGCGGAGAAGATGATCCACAAGCTGCGTACCCGGATGATGCCGCCGTCCTATGCCTCCCGACCGGATGATGCTGATGTCGAAGCGCTTCTCACCATGCTTGCAGCGAGCCTCGACGCGCGTTATATGGACAACCCCAACCCGGGGCGCCGCACGTTTCAAAGGCTCAACCGAGCGGAGTATCAGCGCTCCGTCAAAGACCTTCTCGCGATCGACGTCGACATCGATGCGCTCCTCCCAACAGATACGATAAGCCATAGCTTCGACAACATCGCCGACGTTCAGGGCATGTCGCCGACGGTTCTAGACAGCTATCTTCGCGCCGCAGAGAGGATTAGCCGCGAAGCGGTGGGGGACCCCAAAGCCACCCCGAGTGAGACGAGCTACAAAGTTCCGCGGACGGGGTCGCAACTGCGTCACGTCGAAGGCGCTCCCTTCGGCACGCGCGGCGGCATTTCCGTCGTCCACAACTTCCCCGCGGATGGAGACTACATCTTCAAGATAGAGCCACACACTTCTCCGCAGGGCTACTTGTATGGCAGGACGGCGAAGAACGAGCAAGTCGAGGTCTCGATAAACGGCAAGCGCCTCGCGCTCCTCGATATCGACCCGCTGATGAACGAAGAAGTGGACGGCGGATTGATCCTCGAATCTGTGCGGATTGCTGTCAAAGCCGGACCTCACCGCATCTCTGCCGCGTTTCTCAAGACGTCCGAGGGCCCCATCGACGACGTCATAGGACCCATTGAGCACACGCTCGCGGACAGCCATATCGGCATCGCTTATGGCATCACGACGCTGCCGCATCTCAGAGATTTCACCATCAGCGGGCCCTACGACGTCACGGGTGTTTCGGATACGCCGAGCCGGCGCCGGATCTTCACGTGCCGCCCCGTCTCGGCGGACGAGGAGCAAAGCTGCGCTACGGAGATCGTGACAGCGCTCGCGACCCGAGCGTACCGGCGGCCAGTCGACGATCTCGGACTCGAAGGGCTCATGAGCTTTTACGCGCGCGGCCGCGAGAGCGGCGATTTCGAGAGCGGTGTTCGTCTGGCGCTTCAAGCGATCCTCGCGAGCCCGAGCTTCGTGTTCCGTTTCGAAGAGCTGCCCGAAACGGTAGCACTCGGCGAGCACTACCAGGTAAGCGATCTGGACCTGGCGTCGCGCCTGTCCTTTTTCCTTTGGGCAACGGCGCCCGATGAAGAGCTCGTGCGCCTCGCCGCCTCTGGGCAGCTTTCAGACCCGGTGATTCGGAAACAGCAAGTGCGCCGGATGATTGCGGATCCGCGCTCGGAAGCGCTCTCGACCCGATTCGCTTCCCAGTGGCTGAGGCTCCAGGACCTCGCGAAGCTGAACCCCGACGCATTGCGCTATCCGCTCTACGACGCGCGGCTCGCGGTCGCCATGAAGCGCGAGACTGAGCTCTTCTTCGACAACCTGGTCCGCGAAGACCGGAGCGTTCTCGAGCTCTTGACGGCCGACTACACCTTTGTCAACGAGCGCCTCGCCAAGCATTACGAGATCCCGAACGTTACCGGTGCCACCTTTCGGCGCGTCCCGCTTGATGGCATCAATGAGAACCGACGCGGTATCTTCGGTCATGGCAGCATACTCGCGCTCACTTCGGTGGCGAATCGCACCTCTCCGGTACAGCGCGGCAAGTGGGTGATGGAAGTGCTTCTCGGATCGCCGCCGCCAGCGCCGCCGCCCAACGTGCCAGCTCTCGAGGAGACGAGCGCTATCGCCGAGGATCGCGTGCTGTCGATCCGCGAGCGCATGGAGATGCATCGCAAAAACCCCGCATGCAATTCCTGCCATGCGGTCATCGACCCGATTGGGCTCGCGCTCGAGAACTTCGACGTTACCGGCGCGTGGCGGCTCAAAGATGCAGGCGTTCCCATCGACGCTTCGGGCGAGCTTTATGACGGAAGCCAGATCGACGGCCCGCTCGGGTTGCGCGACGCGATCTTGAACCGCTCGGACGCCTTTGTCGCCACCTTCACCGAAAACCTTTTGACCTATGCGCTGGGCCGCCGGGTCGAGTATTACGACATGCCCGTGGTGCGCATGATTGCGCGCGACGCCGCCGCAAACGAGTACCGGATGTCGTCTTTCATTCTCGGAATCGTGGAAAGCCCGCCATTTCGGATGGGGACAGCGGACCGCGCGCTGAGTGAGACCGACGCCGCGCCTGCGGATGGCGCCAACCAGGAGAATTAGTCCGATGTACATAACGAACAAGCACTTGTCCCGTCGCGCCGTGCTTCGCGGTGTGGGCGCGACGGTCGCCCTCCCGTTCCTCGAAGCCATGGTGCCCGCGCGCAAAGCCTGGGCCGCGTCAGGAACGGATCACACGCGGCTCGTCTGCATCGAGATGGTGCATGGGGCCGCCGGTAGCAACGCCATTGGGATCGAGAAGAACCTGTGGTCGCCGGCGGCCGAAGGCAGTGACTTCGACCTCACGCCGAGCAGCTTGAGCCCTCTCGAGCCTTACAGAAAATACTTGACCATCGTCAGCAATACCGATTCCCGCATGGCCGAAGCCTTCTCCCCGCCGGAAATCGGCGGGGATCACTTTCGCACGAGCGCGGTGTTCCTGACCCAGCAACATCCGAAGCAGACGGAAGGCTCCGACGTTATTGCCGGGACGTCTCTCGATCAGCTCTACGCGCAGCGCTTCGGTCAGGACACGCCCATCCCGTCGATGCAGCTTTGTATCGAGAACATCGACCAGTCGGGCGGGTGCTCTTACGGCTATGCATGCGTTTATGCCGACACCATCAGCTGGGCGTCGCCGACAGAACCGCTTCCCATGATCCGGGATCCCCGCTTGGCGTTCGATCAATTGTTCGGCTCGGGCGGGACGGAAGAAGAGCGCGCCGCGCGGCGCGAGGCGAATCGCAGTATTCTCGATTGGCTGCCCGATGAGATCGCGCGGCTCGAAAGACGCCTCGGCGCGGCCGATCGCGTGCGACTCGCGAGCTATCTCGACGACGTGCGAGAGATCGAACGTCGGATCCAGAAAACCGAAGAGCGCAACGCGAGCGGCGAGGCGCGGGAGCTCCCCGAAGCCCCCGTGGGCGTTCCCGATTCTTTTGAAGAGCACGTGAAGCTCATGTTCGATTTACAAGCGCTCGCCTTCATGGCGGACATGACCCGCGTGTTCTCGTTCAAGCTGAGCCGGGATGTCTCCGGCCGCGTGTTTCCCGAAAGCGGCGTGATGACGGGGTTTCACAACGCCTCCCATCACCGCGGCCGTGAGAAGAACGTCCTCGAATACGCCAAGATCAACCGTTACCACGTAAGTCTCATTCCCTACTTTCTGGACAAGCTCATCAGCATCCAGGAAGGTGAGAGCAACATGCTCGACAAGACGATGATTCTCTACGGCTCCTCGATGGGCGATTCGAACTTGCACAACCATAAACGGTGTCCGATTTTCCTGGCGGGCCACGCTAACGGCCAGCTCACCGGCAATCTACACATCAAGGCGGCGGACGGAACACCCATGGCCAACATGATGTTGCCGATGCTTCACAAGCTCGGCCTCGATTTGGAAAGCTTTGGTGACAGCACCGGGTCGCTTGATTTAACCTCCGGCGCGACGGCGGCGACGACGCTTTAAGGGAAAGACGATGCAAGCTCTTCTTCGATTGAGCGCTTTCACGGCGCTTTGCGCTTTGCTCATCGCGGCCGCGCCCATCGATCTCACGTCTCCCGTGGCCGACGCGGTCATGCTGGGCGAGCGTGAGTCCGTACGCTCTCTGCTGCGCCAGGGCGGCGACGTCAACGCGGCCCAGGGAGACGGCATGACGGCGCTTCATTGGGCGGCGGTGAAATCTGACGTCGAGATGGCCGAGATGCTCCTTTACGCCGGGGCCAACGTGAAGGCGACCACGAGACTCGGCGCTTACACGCCGTTGTTCCTCGCCGCCAAAAGCGGGCATCCCGCGATGATCGAGGCGCTTGTCGCAGCTCGAGCCGACGTGAACGCGGCCACGTCCACAGGTGCGACGCCTCTCATGCTGGCCGCCGCCTCCGGAAGCGTCGAGGCGGTGACGCTTCTTTCGGATGAAGGCGCCGACGTGAACGCAACAGAGTCGAAGCGCAACCAGACGGCGTTGATGTTCGCCGCCTCCTATGGACGCGCCGGCGTCATCGAAGTGCTCGTCGAGCGGGGCGCGGATGTCGCCGCGGCGACGAGCCTTTTGGACATCCCCACGCTCGAGAAGGAAGACCGCGCAGCGCTTCGGGCCAAGCTGCAGAAGCAGCGCGAAGCACGTGAGAAAGCGGCGGCGGCCGACGAGCCGAAGACCGCGAAGGTCGAAAAAAAACGCGGTCCGAGTTTTTTCTCGAAACTGTTCGGCTGGATGAAGCCTGGGAAAAGCCAGAAGGCGCCACAGCGCCGGCCACGGAGAAGCTATGGCGAGCTCGTCGGCATCCAAGGCGGCTTGACCTCGTTGCTGCTCGCCGCGCGTCAGGGCCACGTCGAGGCCGTCGAAGCGCTCCTCGACGCGGGTGCCGATATCGACCAATTGAGCGAAGGCACCAAGACGAGCGCCATGCTCATCGCTACGATGAACGGGCGCTATGATCTCGCGAAGGTCTTGCTCGATCGAGGAGCCGATCCGAACCTCGGAAACGAACCGGCCGGTGTCACGCCGCTCTACGCTGCCATCAATATTTGGTACGCACCGCATACGAGCTACCCTCAGCCCACCGCACAGTTTCAGCAGGCGTTGACGCATTTGGAGCTCTTGAAAGCTCTTCTCGAAGACGGCGCCGACCCGAACGTTCGCTTGAAGAAGAAGATATGGTTCAGCGCCTACAACTTCGATCAGTCGGGGCTCGACGAGACGGGCGCGACACCATTTTGGCGTGCGGCCTATGCGAGCGACGTCGCGGCCATGCGTCTTTTGAAGGACCACGGCGCCGATCCTGGAATCCGTACCAAGAAGCCACCCGAGCGGCCGCGCGTGGCTGACGAGCAAGCCCGGGATATCAAGGATATCTCGGCTCTCCCGCCCATCCCCGAAGGCGGGCCGGCGATTGCGCCCATCCACGCCGCATCAGGCGCCGGATACGGGGAGGGTTTCGCCGCGAACGAGCATCGCAACCATCCGGCGGGTTTCTTGGCCGGGGTTCGGTTTCTCGTCGAAGCGTGTGGCGCGGACGTCAACGCGCGCGACCATGAGGGGAATACGGCGCTTCACAACGCCGCCGCACGAGGAGATGTGGCGCTCATCGAGTATCTGGTCTCGAAAGGCGGCGACGTGACCGCGGTGAACCGCGAGGGTAACACCACCGCCGACATGGCGAACGGGCCGGTGCAGCGCATCCAGCCCTTCCCGGAAGCGATCGCACTTCTGACGAGCCTTGGCGCCGTTAACAATAACAAGTGCGTCTCCTGCTAGCCCCGCTCGCATGAAATTCGAGACGCTAGCGGTGCGCGCGGGCGCCGAGCCCGACGTCGAGACCGGGGCTTTAGCACCGCCCATCCACCTGTCGACCACCTTCGAGCACGGCCCCGCAGCTGAAACGCCCAAGGGCTACATCTATGTTCGAGAGAACAACCCGACGCAAGTCAGGCTTCAGGAAGCGCTTGCCGCGCTCGAAGGCGGCGAGGAGGCCATGGCCTTCGCCTCGGGCATCGGGGCGGGAGCCGCGTTCCTGCAAGCCCTTCCCCCGGAAAGTCACGTGATCTTTGCGGACGACATCTATTACGACTTCCGCACGATTGCGACGGAGTTCTTTCCGGGTTGGAACAAGACGGCTTCGATGGTGGATTTGAGCCACCCGAAGAATCTCGAATCCGAGCTACGCGACGAGACCAAGCTCGTGTGGCTAGAGACCCCGTCGAACCCGCTTCTGAAAGTCGTGGATATCGAAGCGGTTGCCGCGATCGCGCACCGGGCCGGCGCGAAAGTGCTCGTCGACAGTACTTTCGCAACGCCCGCCCTCCAGAGACCCCTCACGCTTGGCGCCGATGCCGTGCTGCAGTCGACGACGAAATATCTCGGCGGTCATAGCGATGTACAAGGTGGCGCCATCATCGTCAAGAAGCGCGACGAGCACCTGAAGCAGATGCACCTCGTCCGCAAGGTGTTGGGCGCGGTCGCCTCGCCTTTCAACTCGTGGCTCGTCCTTCGCGGCATCCGCTCACTCGCGGTGCGGGTGGAGCGGCAAGCGGCCACGGCCCTGACTCTCGCGCGGGCGCTCGACGAGCACCCACACGTCACGACGGTGCACTACCCCGGACTTGCTGGACACCCCGGACACGAGGTCGCATCGCGCCAGATGAGTGCTTTTGGCGGCATCCTGTCCTTCGAAGTCGCCAGTGACGAAATCGATGGCGGCGAGGCGGCAGCCATCGCAGTCGCTTCGCGTTTGAAGCTCATTGTCAACGCGACGAGCCTTGGGGGAGTCGAAACGATTCTCGAGCATCGGTACACGAGCGAAGGTCCGACCTCTCAAGCGCCGGCCGGCCTCCTCCGGATGTCCGTCGGTCTCGAGGACGCCGGCGACCTGCTCGATGACTTGCGCCAAGCGCTCGACGGATAGCTCGAAATAAATGACCGGCGCGTGGCGGTCCGCGCCCCGTTTCCCGTATTAGAATAGCGAAGGAGAAACCCAAAATGGCAGTCTCACTTCCCAAAGCGCCGGCCGTGGATCGCGAAAGTTTGCGGGACGCGATCCGCGATGAGTACAAAATCGTGGCGCAGGACCCCGATCAGGGCTTCCACTTTCACACCGGCAGGCGTCTCGCTGGAATCCTCGGTTATGACGAGGGCCTTCTCGACGGCGTGCCCGAGCGGGCCATCGAATCGTTTGCCGGAACCGGCAATCCTTTCAGCATGGGTGCGCTCGAGCCGGGCGAGTACGTCGTGGATGTAGGAAGCGGCGCCGGCATCGACAGCCTCATTGCCGCGCGCATGGTTGGTCCGGACGGTCGCGTGGTGGGTATCGACATGACCGAGCCCATGCTCGACAAAGCGATGGGCGCAAAAGCCGAATCCGGCCTCGACAACGTAGAGTTCCGCAAGGGCTACGGAGAGGAGCTGCCGGTGACTGATGGCTGGGCCGACGTCGTTATCTCGAACGGAGTCTTCAATCTCATACCCGACAAGCTCGGCGCGTTGAGAGAAATGGCCCGGGTCCTCAAGCCCGGCGGCCGGCTGCAGCTCGCAGATATTCTCGTCAATAAACCCGTTAACGAGAAAGCGAAGGAAAAAATCGAGCTCTGGACCGGGTGAATCGCCGGCGCTCTGCTGGAAGCAGAGCTCGAGGCGGCGGTCGCTGCGACGGGATTTGAAGGATTCGAGATTACTTGGCGCGCCGAGGTCTTCGCCGACGCACCACAGCAATCGAGCGCAAGTAACTTTGGAACGGTCGGGATCAACTTCCGCGCGAAGAAAGGAGCTTGATTACCTCGCTTCTCAGGCGCGCGCCTTCATCGAGTGTCATTCTCAAAATACTTCTCGACGATCCACGCGGGTTGCCATGGATCCGGCTCTCGCACGATGCCTGAAAGGTCTACGTCCATCGGTATCGGATTTTCCACGGTGAGCGGCTGCGAATCAGAGAGTCTCTCCTGCCACTCTCGCAAAAGCGCCGTCATGTCCTCGATGCGCGTCTCGTGAGACGGATTGGACGCGAGGTTGGTCGTCTCGTCCGCATCGGCGCCGAGATCGAACAGTTGAGTGAAGCCGAGCTGGGGATAAAGGATGAGCTTGTAGCGCTCATCGCGAACCGAGCGCATAACGTCGGTGAAGGCGAGGAAGAGCGAATCGCGTACTTCCGAGGTCTCGCCGTTCCAGATGGCGGAGAGATCCTCGCCGTCGAGCTCTGCCGGCGGTGAAATTCCAAGCAGAGAAGCTACCGTTGGGAAAATGTCCAACAAGTAGGTCAGGGATCGAGACTCACCATTGGGGATACCCGGACCCACGAAAATCAAAGGGCTTTTCTGGCTGTGCTCGTAGACGTTTTGCTTTCCTAAGAGCCCATGACTGCCCATCGCAAGACCGTGGTCGGCCGCGTAGATCACGATGGTGTTGTCGCGGTAGCCCGAGCGCTCGAGCGCGTCCATGATCTTTCCGACCTGCTCGTCGAGGTGCGTCACCATTCCGTAATACTCGGCTAGTTGCTCGGCAATGGTCTCTTCGGTCCGCGGCCAGGGCGCAAGAATCTCGTCTCTGACGGTCATCCACTCACCGAGATTGAAAGGGTGCTGCGGAAGAAAATTCGCAGGAAGAGGCGGTCGAGAAGCGTAGTACTTTTCACGGAACGCGACCGGTGGCTGGCGTGGGTCGTGAGGAGCGGTAAAGGCGACGTAAGCGTAAAACGGCTTGTCACCCTCATGGCTTTCCAAGAACTCGATCGCGGCGGCAGAGAACATTTCGCTCGAGAATCCGCTTCCGACGCGCTCGTTCACGAGCACACCGTCCGCGGACAAATCGAACAGCGGCACTTGGATGTGGTCGGACATGCCGCCGAAGAAGATGTTCTTCCCTTTCTCGAATCCTCGAAGCCACGACTCTTGCCCGTTGTGCCACTTGCCCGTCGCAAAGGTCGTATAGCCGTGCTCGCGTAATTGCTCGGGCATCGTTTTCGTGCCGCTCAGGTCGTTGGGGATTCGAAAATAGGCGAGGCCGCTATGGATCATCGCACGGCTCGGCATGCACACGGCTCCGCTATTGCCGCCCATGTTGTAGTTCGAGCGGAAGCTGTAGCCTTCGGCGACCAGTTGATCGATGTTCGGGGTTTCTATGTCGGGATTGCCCCAGGCGTGGATCGTGTCGGCGCGTTGATCGTCGGCAAGAAGAAACAACACGTTGGGCTGCCGGATTGGCGGTTCCTGGCCGCACGCGGTGATCGTTACGAGACCCAGCAAACCGCCAAGTAGAAAGATAGGACGCACGGCGTCGGAGTATAGCTTATCCAGCAGTCCCCTCATCATTTGCATTCGTTCCGAAGCGCGCATAGGCTCCTTATCGTTCTGTCTCGATTTCCTCGGAGGAATCTATGCGCGCAAAGCTCGTGACCGTGTTGTCAACTGTCGTCTTCGGTGTCCTGTGCGGCACGACGGCCGTTGCTCAAAGTCTCGACCAGGCAGAGAGTCAGCCGGAGAACTGGCTGACCTATGGCGGTACGTATAACTCTTGGCGGTACAGCCCGCTCGATCAGATCGATCGATCCAACGTGAAGCGCATGAAAGTCGCCTGGGCCTTTCAGCTCGGCGCGGTCGACATGGGCTTTCAAGCGACACCGCTCGTCGCGGACGGTGTTGTCTACGTCATCGGACCGAAGAACCGCGTCTTCGCGCTCGATGGGGCGACCGGAGAAAGACGCTGGCACTACTTCCACGAGATTCCGGAAGGCCACAGCGTTTATGGAAATCAAAACCGAGGTGTGGCCCTCGGGCACGGGAACGTCTATCTCGGAACAGCTGACAACTACGTCGTCGCTCTCGATGCGACGACAGGCGAGGTGGCGTGGAAAGTCAATGTGGAAGACAGCGCGTATTTCGGATGCAATATTACCGGAGCGCCTATCGTCATCAAGGACATGGTCATCGTGGGCTCCACGGGAGGCGACTCCGCACATCGTGGTCATATCGTGGCCTTCGACGCGAGAACCGGAAAACTCCGTTGGCGCTTCAACACCATCCCCGGGCCGGGGGAGCCCGGCAACGAGACCTGGGAGGGCGATAGCTGGAAGTATGGTGGCGGCGCCGCGTGGATGACGGGCTCCTACGACCCCGAGCTCGATCTCTTGTACTGGGGCATTGGCAATCCCGCGGCGGATCTCTATGGCGAAGCCCGCAAAGGTGAGAATCTCTACACGGACTGCATTGTCGCGATCGATCCGGATACTGGGGAAGTGGTTTGGTATTTTCAAGAGATCCCTCACGACCTCTGGGATTACGACAGCGCCTATGAAGCCATCCTCATCGACGCCGTTCTCGATGGCCGCGAGCGCAAGCTCCTCATCCATCCCAACAAAGGCGGCTACATGTATGTCCTCGATCGCACGAACGGCGAGTTCCTGACAGCCTGGGCCTTCTCGGACTCGATCAACTGGACGACGGGTCTCGACGAGAAAGGGGTCCCGCAGAACCGCCGCGAGCCGGTCCTGAATACAGAGACGCTCATCTGCCCGAACGCAGCGGGGGCGCGCAGCTGGAATCAAGCTTCGTATCATCCAAACACCGGATTGCTCTACAACGTCGGCATCGAGTGGTGCTCGATGGTGATTGCGCGCAAGCAAGATCCTAAGATGGGCCAGTCGTTTCTCGGCGGCGAGTTCGGACGCGTCCTGCCGCCTCCTGGAGAAGTGATCTCTTCACGTCTCGTGGCGCATGATCCCATCACGGGTGAGCGGAAGTGGGTGCGCTCATCGAAATATCCGTTGCTCGCATCGATCCTTTCGACCGGCGGGAACCTAGTGTTCTACGGAGACCCCGAAGGCAAGTTCTACGCTCTCGACGCCGAGACTGGAGACGAGCTCTTTCGCTTTAATACGGGCGCCGGACATCGAGGCTCACCCATCTCTTACGCTGTTGACGGCAAGCAATACGTCGCGACACCGTCGGGATGGGGGTCGCTCGTCAGCGACTATTTTCCGGCGATCTGGCCGGAAGCCGCGGGATTCACCGCGGGCGCGACACTCTTCGTTTTTACCGTTGACGAGGAGTGACATTGCGGTTCATGGTTGGTGTCGTTCTCGCGACTGCCTGGGCGGGGTTAGCCGCCGGGCAGAATAGCGGGCTCGCCTCCGAAGGGCGCGCTCTGTTTCCCCGATACTGCTCCATTCCTTACTGTCACGGCAGCGAAGGCGGGGAGGGACGGGCTCCAACGCTCCGAGGCCGGACACGGGATCCCGGCGCGCTCCGCGACATCGTCGTGAACGGGATTCCGGACACCTCCATGCCGGACTTTGGAGAGCGGCTCACGGAAAACGAAGTCGATGCGGTTGTGGCCTACGTGTTGTCCATCTCCATCGCCCCCCCTCCCGAGGCTGGCGCATCCGTGCCGTCGCGGGAGGCAAAGCCGGTCTCGGTCGACATCGAAAGCTTGCCGGCTAGCCTCGTCGGGGTTCCGGAACGAGGCGCCACGCTTTTTTTCGAAGCGTCCGGCGAGCGTGGATGCACCGGGTGTCATCATATGGGCCGAGGCGATGGAGTCGGACCCGACCTTTCGGCGGCGAAGGAGCAGGACCCTCGGGCACTGCTTCGCGACATCTTGTTCCCAGACGCTGAAGACGCCGACAGATCTGCGTTCTTCACGATAGAGCTGAAGGACGGTGAGCACATCCGGGGCATCGTTCAGGAAGAGTCGGAGACGGCCGTGCGCTTGCACGATCTCTCGACCAGGCCGCCGGTGCTGCGGCGGATCGCGAAAGAGAGCATCGCCAAGATGGAGCCGGTGCCCGGCTCTCCCATGCCCAAGAACTTTGGCGAGCTCTATACTTGGAAGGAGCTTCTGGACATCCTAGCTTTTCTTCAGGGGCGCGCCGTGAGCTACCCCGAGCTACATTGATTTTCTGGTTTTCAGGGAGCGCGTTCGAGCTCAGGCGAGTCGCTCGATAGCTTCGCCGAGATCGACCTTCATCTTCTCGACATCCTCGAGCCCGATGCTGAGCCGGATAATGGTTCGGTGGTGATAGCGGAAGGGTAGGACGCGATCGGTAATGTTCTCCGCTTTGATGAGACTCTGAAACCCGCCCCAGCTCAAGCCAAGAGCAAAGATGTTCATGGGGTCGAGGAACGCCGAAAGCTCCTCCCGGGTGGGATCCTTCTTCAAGATAAACCCAAACACACCCGAGGCACCTGTCAAGTCGCGCCGCCAAAGATGGTGTTCCGGATGCGTGTCGAGAGCCGGATAGATCACGGTCTCGACGGCCGCGTTCTCCTCGAGCCACTTGGCGATCTCGAGCGCCGAAGCTTGGTGGCGAGCCATCCGGACGGACAACGTGCGCAGGCCTTTCAAGGCCGAGTAGCACGATTCCGGAGCGGCAAAGCGTTCGGTGGATTCGTAAAAGTCTTCTAGTGTCGCGAAATGTGCCTCGTTCGTCGTGATCGTACCGAGGAGCGCATCCGAATGACCGGCAATGTATTTGCTTCCGGAATGTATAGACACATCCACGCCGTGCTCGAACGGCTTGAAAAAAAGAGGTGTCGCCCAGGTGTTGTCGATAACGGTGACGATGCCCTTCGCCCGCGCGACCTCGACCACGCCGGGAACGTCTTGAATCTCGAAGGTGTTCGAGCCGGGGGATTCCAGATAAATGAGCTTGGTGTTTGGTTTGATGAAGCGTTCAATATCGGCGCCTATGGTCGGGGGTATGTAATCGACGGCGACATGATATTTCGCGAGCACGCGGTCGCAGAACGAACGCGTCGGTCCGTAGATGTTGTCGCATACGACGATGTGGTCGCCGCTTCGTGTGAAGGCCATGAGCACGACGCCGATAGCATCGAACCCGGAGTGGCAGACGCGGCAAGCGTAGCCGCCTTCGAGCGCGGCCAGAGTTTTCTCGAGCTCGAGCTGCACCGGCGAGCCGAAAGTGCCGTATAGCTTGCCGTGATAGGGCGCTTGGTCGGCTTCGAGGAAGGATTCGTAGGTTTCGTAGAGAACCGTAGACGCTCGATGGATCGGAGGATTGATCGTCCGGAAAGGGTCGCGCTTGGACTCAGCCATTCGCGGTGGAGCTCCTCATTCCACCAACAAAAGAGTAAGCGTCGAAACATCCTTCACATAGATGCGGCTGCCGGAGATCGTCGGCTGCGCCCAGGTCGCGCTAGAGGCGACTTCGTAGCGTTGCACGACCTCGAACGCCTTTCGACTCGCGCGCAGGATGACGAGCTCACCATCGTCCTCGAGCGAGAAAATCGTGTTCGCTGCTCGGACGATAGCGGCGTTTTCCGCTTGGCGTGGGTCGCTCTTCCAAAGCACTTCGCCGTTATCGAGGTCGAGCCCAAAATACTGCCCGCTGTTCAAGTGGGAGAGCCCGTACAACACGCCTTCGACGACGACACCGTTGGTCATGTGCAACGAGACTTCGTCGGTGTGCCAAACGTTCTCGGTTCGAAACGCCTCCCCTCGCCGCACGACATGAAAAGCGGTAATGCCATTGGCCCGGCCCGCTTCTATCACCATATTCTTGTAGAGAATCGGGGTTTGCGAAGTCGTCGTGCTCGGTGTCGTATAGGGGCGCCGCCACAAGAGCTCGCCCGTCTCCCGCGCCACGCCGATGAAATTCTCTTGGGTGAACGTCACGACTTGCCGCGTGCCCGCAAGCTCGAACACCATGGGCGATCCGTAGGCCGGCCCGTCTCCGTCCCAGCTCCATCGCACGCTGCCGGTAGCGACGTCGAAGGCCGTGAGTGCGCCATCGTCGTGGCCGCCGATATGCACGATGACGACATCGCCATCGACGATCGGAGACGTCGCCGTGTGGTAAAGAGGCTGGACTCGAGGCGACGGGTTCTGCCACAGCTGCCGGCCGGTCTCAGCGTCGAAGGCGGTGACCAAGCCGGTCATGCCCAAAGTAAACAGCCGGCCGTCGGCGAATACGGGGGTCGACTTGGGACCGGGGCCGTGGCGCCTCGCCGCCGACATCACTTCGAAGGGCGCCGGGTAGGGTGCGGACCAAAGGACTTTTCCCGAATCGGCTTCGAGCGCCAACAGAACTTCGTTCTCTTCCTGACGGGTGTACATGTAGATCCGCTCGCCGACCAAGATCGGTGCGGCGTAGCCGAAGCCGACTTCCACCTTGAAGCGCTCGCTCAGCCTATCGGGCCACGACGCAGGCTCGCGAAAAGACGCCGCGGCACCGTCGCGGTTCGGGCCTCTCCACTGAGGCCAATCGCGGGCATCAGCCTTTGGGGACGGCGCGACCAATCCCAAAACAAAGATGCCCAACAGAACGTTTTGACGCTTCACTGCCATGAGCCCTCTATCGTCAGCTGTTTGATTTGGGTCAAGAACGCATGCCCACGGGGATCGCTCGAGCGGCTCGTATCCGAGATCTCCGCGAGCAAGCGCCGCTGCTCGCTGCGGTCGAGCTCGTTGAACTTACGTTGTCGCGACGAGAAGACATAGGACTCGAGCCAAGAGAGTCCGTCGCTGAATGCGTTTTGTACACGCGGCTCCGCTCGGCTGAGGGCTAGATCGATGTACTCGTGCGCGGCTCGGTCGCGCCTCCCCGGCCTATCGGTCCGTGGGAGAACGCACTCGGACAGACGCGCGACCGTCTCGACATCTTTAGGGTCGAGAAATCGCGGCTGCCACGACGCGTGCACCGCTGCGGGAGCCCACGGATCCCGCGGCAGGACGGGAGGAATCAGAGGAAATGCGGCCGCAGAGCCGATAATGCGCAGCGCGGCGCGCCGGCTGATACTAGAGCTCGGTCGTTCTCTATCGGATGGCATTCTTGGCCTCCCAGGCACGCTTAGCTTTGATCGCAGGCAATATAGGCGTCGATGACCGCTCGCTCGCCGGCTTTTCCCGGCATCGAGTTGCCGTGCTCCATCCCCACGACACCTCGATAACCTTTCCTTTTGAGATGCCGAAAAACGTTGTGATAGTTGATCTCGCCCGTTGTCGGTTCTTTACGACCTGGATTATCTCCAACTTGAATATATGCGATCTCGTCCCACGCCTTGTCCATATTCGGGATCAAATTCCCCTCCGTGATCTGCTGATGGTAAAGGTCGTCCAAGATCTTACACGACGAGCTCCCGACTGCACGACAGATCTGATACGCCTGGGGAATCCCCGTCAAGAACACCCCCGCGTGGTCTGTCCAGTGATTCAGCGGCTCTAGCACCATCGTCAGGCCGGCCGGCTCGCACAGCTCGGCGGCCCGCTTCAAGTTGTCGATCACGTTGGCGGTTTGATATTCCCATGCGAGGCCGCGGTCATACTCTCCGGGCACGACAGTGCACCATTTGGCGTTCACGCGTTTTTGGACTTCGATCGCCTTTTCGATGTCGCCGCGGATGCGAGCACGAGCTTCCGCCGCATCGGAGGCAAACGAGATTTCGCCCCACCCCGTATGCGCCACGAAGACACCCATCCGCATGCCGAGCCGCTCGAGCTCGCTACCTATCCGCTCCTGCACCGCGATGTCCCGGGTGGGCATCTCGTTGTCCTCGAGGGAACGAAACCCCTCGTCATGCATGAAACGCAGTTGATCGACCAGGTCGTCTCCCGCGTGATGACGAAACATCCCGAAATGCGGCGCGTAGTCGAGGCCGAACGGCGTCCCCTGCGCAGACGGCACGAGGCCCATGCATGCGCCGGCAGCGCTCATTTGTAGAAACTTTCTTCGATTCACAGCACCTTCGTATCAGCCCTGAGGGCCGCGGTCAACTTGCATGCCATTGAGCATGCGCGATCTGCGGCACATAGACACCGTCATCAACGGCGCTCGTGCTGGATATCGTAGAGCTCGGCAAGACTGCGTGCGGCACCCTCGAAGCGCGGGTCCGTCGTGACATCCCGAACGCGCGCGCCGTCCACCCAAATCTCACGGTCGTCGCGAAGACCTTCAAGAAACTGCTTTCCCGTACGGCAAGATCGACAAGATTCCGTGGTCGATGGTGAGCTCCTGACATATAGGCATCCTCGTTCTTTTTAGAAAGGCCTCTCGGTTCGCAGGTTTCGTCAGCGTCACTGCAAGCTTGCTCAGCCTATAGCCCTGCTGTGAGCGCTCACCAGTAAAGACGTGGGTACCAGGAAGGTCCGCCATAAACGCACACCATTATCGTTGTTATCGCGAAGCCGTCAAAGCGCGTCTCGTGTTATAAGGACGGACTAGTCCCCATTAGACTCTCGGAGCCCCGCATGAAGACAGTCATGACGCCGGCACTCTTGCTCGTCGCACTCTTGCTCGTCCCGGGCCTTCATGCTCAGACGACGCACCGCCCGACGCCGGAACAGCGACTCTTCGAATGGACCGATCTGCAGTTCTCGAAAAGCGTCTATCAGCGCCGGCGTGACAGGATGATCGCCCGCCTGCGGCAATCTGGAGGGGGCATCCTGCTCGTGCCGGCTCGCTACGGCGTCTCGGACGGTTTCACGTTTCGTCAGTCGGACGACTTCCTCTACCTCACCGGGCTCGAGCTACCAGACGCCGTGCTCGTCCTCGATGCCGACGCACAAACGGTGGTCGTCTTCAGCCCGCAGCGAGACGCACGTTACGCGAGCTCATCTAGGATGAACGACTTTCCTGGACGCCTTCTCGCGGCCGACCCGGACGTTTCGACGCGATCGGGGATCGCGACCTTTCGCTCCGTGTCCGAGCTTTCGACGGCCGTCGAGGCGTGGGCCACGCGAGGAAAGACGTTGCGCGTCAACTTGGGGCGACGAGGCCCAATTCCTGACGTCACATCCGACTTCATTGCCAAGTGGAGCGTGGAAGAAGCCCTCATCTTTCATTTACAGAGCACGTTTAAAGAAGCTTCGATTGCGAACGCTTTCGAAGATATGGCCCGGTTGCGCATGGTCCACGGCCCAGAAGAAATCGACGCGATGCGACGGGTGTGCGCGCTCACGATCCAAGCCATTCAGCACGCCGCGGGTTTCGTCCGGGACGGCATCGATGAGCGTGGGCTAGAGGCTGAGCTCGAGGCCGCCTATAAGCGCGGAGGTGCTCAGCGTCTGGCCTTTGCTTCGATCGTGAAGTCGGGCCCAAATTCGCTCTGGCCTTGGCGCATACTCGCGGCCAATCACGATCGCCGCAATCGCATCATGAACAACGGTGACCTCGTCATATTCGATGTGGGAACCGAGCTCGATTACTACGTGAGCGACGTCGGTCGCACGTTTCCTGTCTCGGGGAAATTCACCGCGCGGCAACGACGAGCTCTGGAAATGGCGACGGCTGTGTCCGACACGATCATCGCGGCCATCCGTCCGGGCGTGAGCTTTGCGGAGCTGAAAGACATTGCGGTCGCGAAAATCCCACCTGACGAGCGCCGCTACATGCAGGCGGGTGGCTTCTACGGACACCACATTGGGCTTTCGACAGGCGACCCGGCATTGGCCGACGTCCCCCTCGAAGCCGGAATGATTTTCACGGTGGAGCCGTGGTACTACAACCACGACGAGGAACTATCGGTGTTCGTGGAAGATGTCATCCTCGTCACCGAAGACGGACACGAGAACTTGACGGCCGCGCTTCCTCGCGACCCGGACGGGCTCGAAGCGATCACGGGGCACTAGTAGTACTAGCCAGTGCCATCGTCATCGGGGAGAGCATCTCCCGACGATCGGAAAGACCTCACGCGAGGAGGTCGCTTTTTTGTACCTCGAGGGTTTCTGCCCCTCGAGCCACGAGCGCGCCTACGATCCAGAGATTGATCGCGTTGAACAATAGACCGGCCGCGAAGGCTCCTCGATAAGCGCCCGTGGTGTCGAAGACCGCGCCTCCGAGCCAGCTACCGATAGCCATGCCGATGGCGCCAAAGAAATAGACGGTCGCGATCCGCCGACCCATGGATCCGAGAGGAAAATGCTGGCTGATGATGAGCGTGTAGCTCGGGATGATGCCCCCGAAGGCCAGGCCAAAGAGTGCCGAGAGCAGGTAGAGGCCAAAGAGGCTATCGACCGCAAGATACATGGCGAGAACCAAGGCCTGGCAGAGAGAGCCAATCCACAACACGCGGAGCCCGCCAACGCGATCGCCGACCGCGCCCCAGGCGATCCTGCTGAAGAAAGCACAGCCCAAGAGCACCGCGAGCATCTCCGAAGCCCTCGCTAACGGATAGCCGAGGTCGGTCGCATGGGAGACCAGGTGCACGATCGGCATGGCCATGGCCACGCAACAGCAGACGATCGCGATGCTGAGCAAGACAAGAACACTGCTTTGCTTTAGGCCGAGGACTCGAGCATCAGCCGCGCTCACTTCCCGCGTGTCTCCCTCGAGCGCTGGCGGCGCCGGACGTCGGAGCAAGAAACTCAAGGGAACCATGGTCACGAGAGCCACGAGCGCGTATACCCGGTACGCTTCTCGCCAGTTGGACCCTTCGATGAGGATCCGGAACGTGGAGGGCCAAAAAACGCCGGCGAGGGCTTGAGCGCTCGTAACCATGGCCACGGCCATGCCACGCCGGCGGTCGAACCAGCGCGCCGTGTTGGCGATGAGCGGCGAGAACAAAGCGGCGTTACCAAGCAGGCCGATCAAGACGCCGTGGGCCAGCAGAAAGACCCACCGATCCGTCGTGACGCTCGCCGTCAACGCACCCGCAACGATCATGAGAGAGCCAAGAAGCGCTGGCGTACCGACGCCCACACGATCCGACCATCGGCCGATGAAGATGCCACCGAGCCCCATTCCGAAAACGGTCATCGAATAAGCCATCGACGGCACCCATCGCAGCCCTCCGAAATCCTGAGCCACGAGCTTGAGACCGACGATAACGACGTAGTAGCCGCCAGCGCCAACCGTCATCAACAGAAGCGAGCCGACAACCACGACCCACCCATAGGGCCGCTCGATACTTTCCTGAGCGTCGATCACCGGACGGATGATAGTCGCCGTCCTTCGACTCTGTCGAGAAGAAAGCTATGCCTCGTCACTCATCCCGGAGGGCTATCAGGTGACTCACATTGGAGCAAGATGGAATAGTGTTCCGAGTTCAATCTTTGTTGTTGTTGCGGTGAGCACCCTTGAGGACTTAGATTCGGCCTATGAACCTTTCTCGCTGGCTCCATCGTATGCAGGTCGTCATCGGCAGCATTGCCATGGTCCTTTGTCTCGCCAAGCTGCCCGTGGCCGCGACCGACGACACCGGCAACTGGCCGCGTTTTCGAGGCCCCGAGTCGATGCCCGTCGCCAACCATCCGAACCTTCCGGAGCGATGGTCGACCACCGAGAACGTCGAGTGGGTCGCTCAGGTTCCGGGCGTAGGCTGGTCGTCGCCCATCGTCTGGGACGGAAAGATCTTTTTGACGGCCGCCACCAGCGAACAAGCGATGAAACAACCGTCTTTGGGGACTGATTTCAGCAACGAATACGTCGCTGAGCTGCGGGCGGAGGGGCTTTCCTCTGAAGAAACGAACGCGCGACTCTACGCCCGCGACCGAGAGATGCCTCACGAGATCGTGATTCGTCTGGTGCTCTATTGTTACGAGCTCGAGACGGGCAAGTTGTTGTGGGAGCGAGAGGTCTATCACGGCAATCCGCCCGGAGGACGACATCGCAAGAACAGCTTCGCGTCGGAGACGCCGGTTACCGATGGCGAGCGGATATACGTCTACTTTGGCCATCTCGGCCTTTACGCTTACGACTTCGAAGGCCGTGAAGTTTGGGCGACCCCGTTGAAGCTCTATCAGAAAGTCCGTGATTTCGGGACCGGGGCCTCTCCGGCATTGCACGGGAACAGCGTTTTTGTCTTGAACGACAACGAGGACCAAGGCTTCATCGCAGCCTTCGACAAGCGCACCGGAAAAGAGCTTTGGCGTACGGCTCGGGACGTTGGCGAGCGAAGGAAAACGGGTTGGGCGACCCCTTTCGTTTGGGAGAACGCACTACGCACCGAGCTCGTGACCGTCGGACCGGGCGCCGTCATCAGCTACGACCTCGACGGCTCCGAGCTCTGGCGCATGAAGCGCCTAGCGGTGGTCACCATCCAAAGTCCCTTTGCCTGGGACGGTCGTCTCTTCGTCACCTCGGGCAGCGCGGGCGGGCGAAACAAACCGATCGCAGCGATTCGTCCCGGAGGCTCGGGAGACATTACCCCGGCGGAGCGCGTGAACAAGAACGATCATGTCGTGTGGTTCAACCCGCTCGCCGGCGGCACCTACTTGCCGACGCCGCTCGTCTACGATCGTGCGCTCTATGTGCTCTACGCGAAAGGCATCTTCGCGCGCTACGACGTTGACACGGGCGAGCGCGTGTTCCGCGCGCGCATCGCTCCGGGTGCGGCAGCGTTCACGACTTCGCCCTGGGCCTATAACGGAAAGGTGTTCACCATGAGCGAGGAAGGGGACACCTTTGTGATTGAAGCCGGCGAAGAGTATCGGTTGCTGGGTGTCAATTCACTGAACGAGTGGGTGATGGCCACCCCGGCAATCGTCGGCGACCGGTTGTTGATCCGCACACAGCATCGTCTTTATTCCATCCGCAACCGATAGATCCCGTCGAAAGACGTCGTCCAGCTCGAGCCACCGTCCTCCGAGGTCTCCTAATGCTGTGTAATGGAACGGTACGCCGTCGCGGGCCTCTTTCCATTTCCCTTCGCTGACGAGCGCCCTGCGCGTCTTCAATCGATTGCGCTCGCCCAAGCGTCGCGGCAAGGACCATGGCGCAAAGGGCCATTCGCGTCAGTATGGTTCGTGATGGTTTCATCGGATCTCCCTTAGGCGCTAGAACCACTTGAATTTTCCCGCCGGTAAATCGGTCTTTTTGACGAAGCCCAGAACCTCCGTATAAAAGCTCAGGGCCTTTTGCTGGTCGTCCACAAACACAGTCGTTATTTTAATTCTCATCGCCTTTTGACTCCCTCACAGGTGTCGCTCGCCCTGCGATTTTTCGTGGGCGGCCTAACGCTTGAAATATTTCGTATGCCACCCTCGGCAGTCTCCCTCGAGTTGGCCCTTCGGTAGCCCTTTTGAGCGGGATTCTGGTACAGAGCACTTCGAGAAGCAAGCTCACTTCATCGGGCTTGCGCGACGGGTGAACAGGGATTTATTCTCGTTACCTATGCGGGTCCTTCGCCGACCGAGCCTCGAACCGCTTCGCCTCCTGCAGACGGTCCGCCGTATTGGAATTGTACTCACCTCCGTCCTGCTCGTCTTTCTACTCATCAGTGTCACTCTTCTCGCACTTGCGCCGCGTCGACTCGAGACGCCCGCACATATCTCGAGCACCGACGAGCTCACGGCCTTCTTCGAGCGTCTCGTCGCCACCGAAAACCCTCCCGGCCTATCGGTGGCCGTCGTGAAAGATGACGAGCTCGTCTATGAGCGCGCGTTCGGCTTCGCCAACGGCCCCGCAAGTATCGAGGCGACACCCAAATCGATCTATCGGTGGTGGTCTCTCACGAAGATTTTGACGGCGATGGCCATTTTTCAGCTTCACGAGCGAGGACGGCTCGACATAGAGGATGAGGTCCGCCGGTACTTGCCTTTTTTTCGAACCACGTTCCGTGGCGACGAGGCTCCTACGATACGACTGCGTCATCTCCTGAACCACAGCTCCGGGCTTCCCAACCTGAGACTCGAGGTGCTTCGCTGGATGCATCCCGAGGACGCCGAGGGAAACAACGCGAACGAGCTCATTGCCGAGAACTTCGAGCGCTTCTCGCGTCTCAGAGCGCCCCCCGGCCGCCGAGGCCACTATTCCAACTTCGGCTACTTGCTGCTCGGAGCCGTTGTGGAAAAAGTCTCGGGTCAGAGCTACGAGGACTACGTCGTCGAGAACATTCTGAACCCACTCGGGATGAACCTCACCGGTTTCACGATCGGCGATGCGATGCGACCTCACCTCGCGGCGGGCTGTCACCCACTCGTCAACTTTCAGACCATTTTTCTTCCGGCAATCCGCGATGTCGACGCCTACGTTCAGGAGTTCGAGAACGGTCGCATCTGGTTGGCGCCTTTTTATCTCGACGCGAACGCTTATGGTGGCGCCATGGGACCGGTGACGGACGCAACGAGGCTGCTTCGAGCCCTGCTCAATGAAGGAGAGCTCGAAGGCCGGTCCGTTCTCGCGCCCGAGACCGCGCGCATGATGTTGCAAGAAGGCCGGGTTCGCGCTGGGTCGAGCAGCGTCGCGCCCCCGTATTATCGGCGCGCAGGAATGGAGCACGGCTTGGGGTTTTGGGTCTTCCCCTCGCAACAGGGTGAGCGATACGAGCATACCGGCGCCGGTCTGGGTTTCGCGACGCTGTTTCGGATCTATCCGGAGGACCGCCTTGCGATAGCTCTTCTTGCGAACGGCACCTCACTCGACCGCGAAGGAATTGCCGACCGACTCTATGAGCTATTTCGGGACTAGTGCCGCTATCGTGTCGCCTGTCTAGCGTTTATGATGCGCGAGGGAGGTGCCCATTGCGCTTTTCATTCTTCCTGATCGCACTGTGCTTTTTGCAAAACTCGCCCGTCCTCGCGGACGGCGACAACACGATCTTCGAGCTAGGGGACTTCGCGTTCGAAAGCGGAGCGACGCTTCCGAACGCTCGCCTGTCCTATGTGACCTATGGAGCTCTGAACGAAAGCAAGACCAACACAGTACTCCTTCCCTCCTGGTATTCGGGCAATCACCACGGCTACGAGTTTCTCATCGGGCCGGGAAAAGCTCTCGACACTTCCAAATACTTCATCGTCGCCACGGACATGTTCGCCAATGGGCTCTCGTCGTCGCCGAGCAACACGCCGCCGCCGTTCGCCGGACCCGATTTTCCAGAGATCGCGATCCGGGACAACGTGAAAGCCACACACCGGCTTCTCACCGAAGAGCTCGGTATCGAGCACCTGCGGGCGGTGATCGGCTTTTCGATGGGCGCGCAGCAAGCGCTTCAATGGGCAGTCAGCCACCCCGACATGGTGGAGGCTGCCGTCGCCATTTGTGGCAACGCGAAGGAATATCCCTTTGGCATCGTGCGTCTCGAAGGCGCCAAGAGCGCCCTCATGGCGGACAGCGCGTGGAACGAGGGGCGCTATGACAAACCACCCGAGGTGGGCCTCAAGGCGCTTGCACGTCATTGGGCGACCTGGGGAGTGTCACAAGAGTGGTGGCGCCGCGAGACCTACCGCGAGCTCGGCTATGCCAGCATCGAAGAACGCCTGCTAGCGGCGGAAGCAGGCTGGCTGCGCCGAGACGCGAACAACCTGCTCTGGCAAGCGAAGATGTGGCAGAGACACAACGTGGGCGACACGCCCGGCTTCGGGAGTGATTTCGAGAAAGCCCTTCGTTCCATCAAAGCCCGAGTGCTTCTCATGCCGTCGGAAACCGATTTGTACTTTCCCGTCGCCGACGCAGAATATGAAAGCCGGTTCATTCCTGAAGCGAAGCTCGTTCCGATACCGTCGATCTGGGGACACGGTGCGGGTGCGGGAAGAGGCCCCGGCGATGCCGATTTCTTGAATCAAGCGATCGCTGATTTTCTTGGCCGAAGCCGGTAGATCTTCCGGAAACATGCAACTGCGACTGACGAATGCACGAGCGCGGATCCATCGTTTCGAAGGGCGCTCGGATCGGTCCAAATGATTGAACGGCTCTCGACCCTTCTCTCAGTCCCGCTATTGGTAGCCGGGACACTCGGTACAGGCACGGCGCAGAAACCGATTCGCATCTTCGCCGCGGCGAGCTTGACCGACGCGCTGGCCACCGCCATAGCCGATTTCGACGAAGCGCACCCTTTGTCGCGCGTCGTGCCCCAGTTCGGTGCCTCGAGCGATCTTGCGCGCCAGATTCTCGCCGGCGCACCCGCGGACCTGTTCTTCTCCGCGGACCAGCGGCAACTGGACCGCGTCGCCGCGAAAGGGCTCATCGAGAAAGGGGCGCGAACGGATGTGCTCTCGAACGCGCTCGTCGTCGTGCGCCATCGCGATGAGCCCGGCACGGTCGACGGCCCCTGGGACTTCGACGCGCTTGGCCGTATCGCCATGGCAGATCCTCAGGTGGTCCCGGCCGGCGTCTACGCTCGGCTGTATCTCGAGAACCAGGGCTTGTGGGCACGCCTAAAGCACAAGATCATCCCAACACTCGACGTCCGCGGAGCGCTATCGGCTGTAGCGAGCGGCAACGTCGACGCCGGTTTCGTTTTCCGCACCGATGCGGCCATTGAGGATCGCGTGAAGATCGTCTACGCGGTTCCGCGGGAGGACGGGCCACGGATCTTGTACACGCTCGGGATTATCGAGGGTCGCAGCCGGCGCGACGTTCGTGCGCTCTACGACTATCTGAGGTCGGCGGAGGCGGGCAAGGTGTTCGCGGAATTCGGGTTTGTCGCTCTCCCATGAGCGGCGCACGGATGCTCGCCGAGATTTTCGAGCAGCCCGACGTTTATCTCGAGACGGTGCGGCGTGCTTCCTCATGGCGACTTCCTGCACGCATATCCTCTATTGTCGCGATCGGCAGCGGATCTTCCTTCAACGTCGCGCTTCTTGCCCGCCACTACCTCGAAGGCATCGCGGGAATTCCGACACGCGTGAGCGTCGCGTCGGAGGCGTTTCGGTATGAAACACAACACCCCGAGCGAACGCTGGCGATCGCGTTGTCGCATTCCGGAAGATCTCGAGACGTCCGCGCGGCCGTCGCGAGAGCGAAACGGCAAGGCGTTCGCACGCTTGCGATCACGAACATCGAAATTTCCCCGCTCACGCGGGACGCTGAGCTCGCCTTCGTGACCGGCGCTGGCGTCGAGCTGGCAGTGCCTTCCACCAAAGGGTTCACTGCTTTGATCGTTGCCGTGCTTCTTCTCGCGTCTTCCTTAAAGAATGGCGCAAAGAATGGCGGAGCAGATCGGCTCGTCGGCAAAGCGTCCCGCGCGACGCGCGGCTGGCTCGAGAAAGGTCCTCGTTTCGATCGCGCGGCCGATACTATCGCGGCGGCCAAGGCCGTTATTTTCCTCGGAGGAGATATTCTGTATCCCGTAGCGCTCGATGGCGCCCTGAAGCTGCTCGAGATCACCTATGTTCCCGCGTTCGCTTACCCGCCTCGCGAATTGTTCCACGGCCCAATCGCGCTCGTCGATTCCGAGGTTGCGGTCGTCGCCTTGGGGACAGTCTCAGAGGACGTGCTCGACGCCGTACGTAAGCGGGGCGCCGCTCCAATCATGCTCGACTCGAGCACGATTCCACGGGTCCCGAGAATCGTCCGACCGCTCGTTTACGCGCCGCCGCTGCAGCTGCTTGCGCACGCTGTCGGGAAGCGCCTCGGCCGGTCCATCGATTCCCCTCGAAGCCTGACCAAGGTCGTCGGGGACTAGACGAGACACCGTCGCTCCAGTTCCTGTGCATAAAATTAGACGGTCGCGGAGCCGTTAGATTTTCTCGGTGGCGATCCGTTTCCCGGTGAGCTTACACTCTCGTGGATGCGCAGGGCCAACAAGCGCTCGTCCTCTAGTGCCGTCGTCGCGGCCTCCGCGCGTTTGATCGCGAACTCGAGCTTGGACATTTTTTCGGAAACATGATCGATGACCGCCTTCTGGCCTTTGAAGTTCTCGACACGCGCTTCGATATCGTGCATCAAGTTCTGAAGGTTCCCGATCTTGAACTCGGCCTCGTAAAGCGATGAGCGTTTGGCGTCGATGGCGCTGATCCGGTTGTCGAGCGCATGGGTTTGTTGCAAGAGCTCATCGAGCTTGTCCTTGGTCTCGGCAACTTCCTTCTTGGACTCGAGGACCGCCTGGGCGTCGCGCCGCACCACGTCGAAGGAATCGTAGAGCTTGTCGAGCTCGCGTCCCACCCGTTCGACATTCTTGTGCCTTTTCTGGACTTGCTCCATGTGGTCGTCGGCCTCGATCACGGCCTCCTGTAGCTTGTCGAAACGCTTCGCCGCCACGGACAATGTTTCGTGACGTGATTCGGCTTCGTCACGCATGACGTCGAGATTCCTCCAAACGCCCCCGAGCTCGGCGAGCTGGCTCTCCTGCTTGTCGAGCGCGCCTCGAATCTCTCGCTGTCGCTCCTCGGCCTGGAGTGCATCCGCTTGCCACTCGGCCCGTAACGCGCGAGCGTGCGCCAAGTCCTCACTGAGTGCGGTTACCGTCCCCGCCTTACCCTCGATGCGGGAGAAGAGATCCTCCAACATTTGCTTCAAGCTGTGAGCCCTCCCCTCACTCTCGACAAGGAATTGCCGCGAGAGACCAATGCCGTCGAGCTTCTGCTGCGCGCCTTCGAGGCGGCCTTCGAGCGCGTGGACACGGCCTTCGACCACGCTTACGGCCTTCGACCGCTGAAGCGAGTCGGCGAGTTTCTCCAAGTCCGCGAGCTGCATAGAGAGGCCGTCCTGCGAGGCCCGCATCGACTGAAGTCGGCTCTCCATCGTAAGCTGGTCTTTCATCCGGTCGTCAACGTGGCGGCTCAGCTCCGATAGGGCGTTCAAGCGGGTTTCTATCCCGTCCACGACGCTCGCGCGCTCGAGGAGGAGGGTCATCCGGTCGTCGAGACTGTCGCTCAGCGATTGGAGCTCGCCGAAGCGCGAATAGGCGGCATCGAGAATGTCAAAGCGCTTCGTCATGGCTTCCGCCCTGGATTCCGCCTCTGCATTGGCCGCCCGGAACTCGGTGATCGCGCGGGTCGCCTTTAGGACCTCCTCGCGGTCCTCAGATAGCTTCTCGTACTGCGCGTTGAGAGTGGTTTGGGCGCGCTGGAGTTGCCGGACCCGCTCGGCCGTCGATTGAACCATTTCCCGGCCCGCCGCGACAGTCTCGATCTCCCGCGTGGCCTTCTCCGAAAGGTCGAGAATCTCCTGGATACGTCGCTCTGCTTGCGGGAGCACGTCGACGCGCTCGCGAATGGTCTCGCTTCGGGACGCGAGCTCCTCGATCTGCGAGCCAAGGGAGTCGATTTTCTTGGCGGTCTTTCGAATCTGGCGCTCCCGCGAAGTTAGCAACTTGAGCTGGTCTTCAGCCGAACGGACGCCGGCGCCTAGGTCGGCGACTCTCTCATTGACGAGCTCGATCTGCTGGCCTGTGAGCTCGAGGCTCGCGAGCTGCTCCTCGTAACGGCTCGAAGCCGCTAGGACGCTCTTCTCGAACTCCGCAGTCTCACGAGCGATCTCCGACTTGCGTCGCTCGGTCTGTTCGATTGCAGCGACGAGCTCAACGTGCGCCTTCCGAAGCCCGTCGAGCTTGTCCGAGAAGTCGTTGGCGTCGCGGCTACCCTCGGCGATTTGTTTCGCGCGTCTGTCCATCTCCCAGACGAGCTGATCGAGCTTCTTCGACTCGTTGGTGGCGCGCTCCACGATCTGATGGATGGCCTCCAGAGATTTCGCTTTTTGCGAGATGTGCTCGCTGAGTGCGCTCAGGGTGTGGATCTGATCGTCAGTGCTTCTGAGAAGCTCTTGTGCTGTCGTCAGACGGCTCATCTTACCTTCGAGCTCGCTCGCCTTTTTCATCGCGCCTTCAACCTCGGAACGAAGCAACGTACCGGTCTCGCCCAAACGGGCGGATTCTTGACTCAAGGAGCTGATGAGGCTGCGCAGCTCGACATAGTCGACCTTCAAGTCGTCGAAATGCTCGTCGCATCGAAGCGTCTGCTTGCCCAGCGTTTCCAGTTTCTGCCCAAGTTTGGAGACGGCGTCGGCCTGTTTACTAAAGGCCTCGATCTTCTTTTCCGCAGGCTCGCTGAGCTCGATGAGCTCTGCCATGAGAGCGCTTGCTTGGTCGACCTCTTCACTGCGTTCGGTGACCGAGCAAATACGAGCGTTGGCCTCTTCGGCCAGAGCCTCGATCGACTCACTACGCGTCTCGAGCTGGGAGAGCTTCTTCTCCGCCGCCTTGGTGTTACCTAGCCGTTGTTCGAACTTCTCGAGCTTGGCTTCGGCGTCCACGATCTTTTCGTGGATATCCCGCACTGTATCGTCGACACGTGTGAGCCCGACTACCTTCGTGTCGACCGCCTTCATGAGCTCGCCCAGATGCTGTCTCTCGTCTCGAGCAGCCTCTGTCAGCTGGGCAATTTTTTCCTGATCGACGGCAGCACTGTTCCCACCATTACCTCGGTGCAGGACCCTATCGATAAGATTCGACATCGTTTCTCTCTCCTCTCCGCATGCGGTTCAAGCGCGGATGCTTCTAGACCTGCAATCTCGATGCCACGCAAGCGGCGTGAGGCATTGACGAAGAATCACGTCCGCAGGGCGCCAAGATCGCGTTCTGAGAAGCTCCTGTTGACGCAGGAGCTGTCAAGAGCCCGACAGCATGTGTCAACGAAGCCGATAGCGAGGATCCTTCCGGCGCGGCGCGCGCGGGAGAGCAGCCGTTTTTGGCGAGCAAGCAGGAAGGCGTTTCAGTCTGATCGGGCACGAGCCTTGCAGGTGCAACAAGGTCGGGTTCAATCGACAGGAGGTTCCTTAATGGCGACCAGCCACCGGCCCATCGTGGCCTCGGGGTTAGCAGATAAGAGACTTCGGCTCGTCTCGCACCTCTCGAAGGCCTTGCCCAGCTCGACGACCGGGGACGACGCCGTGCTCGAGAGTCCCACGTCGTTGTGGCGCACGCTGGCGGTACTTTGCCTGGGCCTGCTGCTCGTGTCGACGACCGGTATCGCGTTCTTTTCGTTCCTCAAAACGAGCGCTCTACGCGAGGACCTCGCGCGAAGTCTCGCGATCGTGGAGAATCGTGTCCTTTCGGTAAGCCTACCTGATTTCCGTGGGCGGCGGTTGGTATCTTTGGCTACCCAAAGAAAGGGGTAGCTTGTGGCACGAAGGAAAAGCGGGATAAGGGAATCGCAGGTGGAAAAGGCCCGGAGGAAATTCGTA